>Ga0115104_10902738_pt1 | contig 11093 bp, 12 predicted proteins | sample CN18umnscriptome_2_FD_89649 | JGI IMG/M metagenome (GOLD analysis project Ga0115104, IMG submission 89649) | Marine eukaryotic communities from Pacific Ocean to study complex ecological interactions - CN13ID_70_C50_10m_0.8um Metatranscriptome... | ecosystem: Environmental > Aquatic > Marine >...
CTTAAATCGACCAAGCATGTCCAAAACTGGAACCAGAAAGATATGCCAGAGGACCAAAGAGAGCCTTTCTATGACTGGATTGCCAAAGATAAGGAAATCGTTAAGGTCATCCTTCTTTTGACTGGTTCCATCCAAGGAACCAAAAACAACGTCAACAAATTCTTGGACAGCTTCGAGAAATACAATTGGCTTTGGAAGAAGAAGATCGATAAAGAGCTCAACCTGTTCAACTCAAGCAACCCACAGCTTGAGGACTTTGAGGTAAAACTCTCAAATTTCGCTGACAACGAGGCTTAAGTAGGCACCATTATGATCCAGCATCAAATCGGTGCTTTGAGCTTAAAGACCAACAACGTTAAGACCGGTCTCCAAAAATGGATCATTCTTTGGAAAGATGCCTTCGCCAAGGATCTCCTGAAGAAAGCTCAATCCAACATCGATAACTTGACTGAAGAGATCAAGCACATCAGACTCAAGATCGAGAAGCCAGCTAAGGACATTGACTCTCTTGGTAACGTCATGTATGCTCTTGAAGAGATCAGAAAGAAGCAGTCTACCATCGAGATCGAATTCAGACCTGTCATCGAGATGTACAACCTCCTCGAGAACTACCTTGACGATGAGGACATCAACAAGGAGGGCAACAAGGATCCATCTCAGATCATCAACAAGGACTGGCAAGAGCTTGTTCAGCAAGCTGTCCAAGTCAGGAACAACCTTCAAGGAGAGCAATCCGAATTCAAGAAGACTTTGATTGTCGGTGTTAAAGCCCTCGTCGAAGACGTTGTCCACTTCAGAAAGAACTTCGATGAGAACGGCCCTTAGGTTCCTGGAATCGAGCCAAAGGAGGCCCTGAACAGACTTAAGCTCCAATCTGAAGAATACCAGATCAGAGAGAGAAAGTTCAACTCCTACAACTCTGGTGAGAACCTCTTCGGACTTCCTCATCAAACATACCCAGAGTTGGAGAAGACCAAGAAGGAGATCGACCTTTTGGATAAGCTTTACTCCCTCTATTCCAAAGTTAAGGACACCATCTCGAAATGGAAGGATGTCCCATGGACTGAAATCGCCGATGAGAGAGCCAATATGGTTGATCAAAATGCCACTTAATTGGCAAAGATGGTCGATCAAACCGATACCTTCGGAAGAGATTGCCAAAAGCTCCCAGGTCCACTTAAGCAGTGGGATGCTTACAAGGACATGAAGCAAGAAATCGATGACATGTCTTTGATTCTTCCTCTTGTTCAAGCTTTGGCTGATCCTTCGATCAGACCAAGACATTGGGAAGAGATCATTGAAATGACCAAGGAGGCCATCCCATTCGAGGATGAGACCTTCCTTTTGAAAGATCTCCTCGCTGTCCCACTTCTCAAATTCCAAGATGACATCTTAGATATTGCTGAGTCCGCTGTCAAGCAATTGAAGCTTGAAGCTACCCTTAACGGTGAAATCTCACTATTTTGGGAGGAGTGTGAACTCGAAGTCAAGGGATACAAGAATGTTGAGAACTGCATGCTCGGTGGAAACATTCAGGACATCCAAGAGAAGCTCGAGGAGCATATCATGGCCCTCAATCAGATGAACGCTATGAGATATGTGACTCCTTTCAAGTCCATTGTTTTGGAGAAGATCACTTCCCTTTCAGAGACTGCTGATATCATTGAAAAATGGCTTAAGGTTCAAACTCTTTGGACCAACTTGGTGTCTGTCTTCACAGGTGGTGATATCGCCAAACAAATGCCTGTCGAGTCCAAGAAATTCAAGGGTATCGACAAACAGTGGCTCAAGATCATGGAGAGAGCTCACGAGCAGAAGAACGTTATCGCAAGTTGCGCCAATGATATTCTGAGAAACTCACTCCCAGATCTCCAAAACGGACTTGAGGTCTGCCAGAAGAAACTTGAGAACTATCTTGAGACCAAGAGAAACGTTTTCCCAAGATTCTACTTCTGTTCCAATGATGATTTGCTCCAGATCTTGTCTGTTGGATCTGACCCACACGCTGTCCAAGATGATTTCGAGAAGCTTTTCGATGCCATCAACAGAGTCACCTTTGATGAATCCAACAGAAAGCTTATTGTTGAGATCATCTCTATCATGGGACCTTGCCAAGAGAAGATTCAGCTCAGTGACCAAGTTCTAGCTGAAGGAAACATTGAGGACTGGTTAGTCAAGCTTGAAAAATCTATGCAAGCTTCAGTCAGAGTCAAATGCAAGGCAGGAGCTCAAGACTGCTACTCCATGACCACAAGAGACTACTCTCTTGCCTACCCATCTTAAATTGCTCTCCTCGGTATTCAGATCCTTTGGACCCAAAATGTCGGAGAATGCCTTGAAAGAAGCAACAAAGAGAAGATTGTCGAGCTCGACAAGAAGAAGAAGTTCCTCAACGGTATTCTTTCTGACCTTACAAAGATGTGCTTGGAAGATATGGACAAGCAAATCAGAACCAGAATTGAGACAATCGTGACAATTCATGTCAGACAACTGGAAATCTTCAATGACATCAGAAAGGAATGCTATGCTTACAAGATTAAGGATGCCAACGATTTCTCTTGGACCAAGAACACAAGGTGTGTCTGGAGATAAGATGACCAACATGTCGGTGTCAACATCACTGATGTCGAATTCACTTACTCCTATGAATTCTTGGGAGCTAAAGAGAGACTTTGTATCACTCCTCTTACCGATAGATGCTATGTCACTTTGTCACAAGCTCTCGGTATGCTTTACGGTGGTGCCCCTGCTGGACCAGCTGGAACCGGAAAGACTGAAACAGTCAAAGATCTTGGAAGAACCCTCGGAATTTTCGTCGTTGTCGTCAACTGCTCTGATGAGCATAAGTACAGAGACATGGCTAAGATCTTCAAGGGTGTTTGCCAATCAGGACTTTGGGGTTGCTTCGATGAGTTCAACAGAATCTCTCTTGCTACACTCTCTGTCGTTGCTGCCCAGGTCGAGTCCATCACTCAAGCCAAAAAGCTCAACCTCAAGAGATTCATGTTCCCTAACGAGGAGAACCCAATTGTGCTTATCTAATCCTGCGCCTACTTCATTACAATGAACCCAGGTTATGCCGGTAGACAAGAGCTCCCAGAGAACTTGAAGGTTCTCTTTAGAGGTGTAACAATGATGGTGCCTAACAGGCAAGTTATTATCATGGTTAAGCTTGCCTCTGTTGGTTACGAAACCTTCATTGCTCTCTCTTACAAATTCGATGTGCTCTACAAACTTTGCGAGCAACAGCTCTCCAAACAAAGACATTATGATTTCGGTCTTAGAAACATTTTGTCTGTCTTGAGAACTGCTGGTAACTCCAAGAGAGCCGAGGCTATCGATGCTGACGAAGAAATGATCATGGCAAGAACCTTGAGAGATATGAACCTCTCCAAGTTCGTTGCTCAAGATATTCCTTTGTTCTTGCAGTTGCTCAAGGATATCTTCCCAAAGCAAACCAACATCAAGAAGAAGGAGTACAAGGAAATCGAATTGGAAATCAGAAGACTTCTGAAAGACAAGAACCTTCTGGAGGTCAAAGATTGGTTCATCAAGATTATCCAGCTTTACGAAACCTCTCTTGTGCGTCACGGATTCATGGTTGTTGGAACAGTTGGATCTGGAAAGACTACTATTATGAACGCCCTCACTGATGCTTTGAGTGCTACTCAAATACACAAACTCTTCAGACTTAACCCTAAATCAATCACTGGTCAACAAATGTATGGTGTCATGAACAACGTCACCGGTGAATGGATCCCTGGTGTTTTCTCTCAAATCTGGCTTAAGTGTAACGCTAAGTCCAACAAGCATACCTCTTGGATCGTTTGTGATGGACCTGTCGATGCTATTTGGATTGAGAACCTTAACACCGTACTTGACGACAACAGAATTCTCACACTTGCTAACGCTCAGAGAATTCCAATGTCTGATACCACAAAGATGACTTTCGAGGTTGAGAACTTAAACAATGCTTCTCCAGCTACTGTCTCAAGATGCGGTATCATTTATGTCTCTGACACTGATCTCTTCTGGAGACCATTGGTCGACACCTGGTTAAAGGATAGAGTTGAGCTCAAAACATTCTGCAACCCAGATGAGACTATATGGATGACCGAATGTGTCGATAAGTTTATCTCGAACCCAAACACCAACGTTGAGCTTAACAAGAGCTATCACTTTGTTATGCCTTGCCCAGAGCTTTGCAGAATAAACCATTTGATTAATCTTATGACTGCCATTCTCAAGGACCATTTCGAGGCTTAAAGACAACTCGATAAGAGTGCTTTCGAAAGACTCTTCATTTACTGCATGGTGTGGTCATTTGGAGGTCTTTTCGAGCAAGATGACAGAGAGAAACTCCACAAGTTCCTTGACTCCAAGGGTGCCCCTCTCCCTCCAATTTCTCCACAAAAGCTCCAAGTTGATCATGAGACAGTTTTCGATTACTACGTTCATGAGCAAACCTTCCAATGGACCATGTGGCAAGCTACGTCTTGGGAGCCACCAAAAAAAGTTGTGTTCTCTCAACTTTTGATCCCAACCGCTGACTCAACCAGAGCTGAATACATCATCAGAAAGATTGCTGAGCTCCCAGTTATGAGAAGTGAAAAGAGAAACGAGCCATCTCACAACAACACTCTTCTTGTTGGAGGACCTGGTACAGCCAAGACATCTATCATTATGATGTACTGTGGTACCTTTGACCCAAATGTTATGCTCTTCCACAGAATGAACTTCTCCAGCGCGACCACCCCATTCAACTTTTAAGAGTCTATCTCTGCTGTGGTTGAGAGAAAGCAAGTTAGAACTTACACTCCACCAGGACAAAAGAGAATGACTGTGTTCCTCGATGATATTTCCATGCCTTTCGTCAACGCTTGGGGAGATCAAATTACCCTTGAGATCACAAGACAACTGATTGAGCTCAAATATTTCTACTTCCTTACAAAGGATGACAGAGGTTACGAGCAAAAAATTGAGTCTCTCCAATTCCTTGGAGGTATGAACCATCCAGGTGGTGGTAGAAACGATATCCCACCAAGACTGAAGAGATCGTTCTACTCAATCAACATGACCCCTCCATCGCAAAGATCTATCGAGAACATCTATGGTAGAATTCTGGAGGTTCTGTTCAACCCAAAGAAGTATCCAAACAAGGAGATCACTGACATGAGACTTCCATTAGTCGATGCCACAATCAGCATTTGGGACGCAGTCAAAAGAAGACTTCTACCAACCCCAACCAAGTTCCATTACACTTTCACTATCAGAGAGCTCGCGAGAGTCTTCGGTGGTATCTGTGTTGTTGCCGGAAAGCCAGAGTACAAAGTCATCCAAAACTGCATGAACGTCAAAGAGAAGATTATGCCACAACTTTTCCTTATCGCCCTTTGGAGACACGAGTGCGATAGAACTTTCGTTGATAAGTTGATTAACAACAACGACAAAAAGATCTTCTCAGATATGCTTGACAGAGTCACCAAAGAGAAGTTTAGAGACTCCCTTGGATTCGATGACGAGCAGCTTATGACCAACTACTACTTCGCTGACTTCCAGAGAGCAGACGAATTCGATGAGTGGGGAGAACTGGTTGCAGAAGCTCCATTCGTTTACGAAGCTTGCCCAGACATTGAATCTATTAGACAGAGGTGCAATGACAAGCTCGATGCTTACAACGAGAAGAACCCATCCAAGCCAATGAACTTGGTTATCTTCGATGATGCTCTCAGACATCTCCTCAGAATTTGCAGAATCATCAACACTCCTTCAGGAAACATCCTTCTTGTCGGTGTGGGTGGTTCAGGAAAACAATCCCTGACCAAGCTTGCTTCATACACTTGCAAGCAAATCTTCTTCCAGATTTCTCTGACTAAGACCTACAATGACAACAACTTGAAGGACGATGTCAAGAACCTTTACAATGAGGCTGGACCAAAAGGTAACAGTGTTACCTTCATCATGACTGACGCAGAAGTTAAGTCAGAGACATTCCTCGAGGCCATCAACTCCATGCTCGCTACTGGTGAGATTCCTGGACTCATCCCTAAAGATGAAAAGGACGTTATCTCTCTCGAGTGCAAGAACGTATACATCAAGGACACTGGAATCAAAGGTGCCGACCCAACTGTTGCCGAACTTTGGGTGTTCTTCATCAATAGAGTTAAGGATTGCCTCCATATGGTTCTTGCCTTCTCTCCTGTTGGAACCAAATTCAGAACCAGAGCTCAGAAGTTCCCAGCTATCTTCTCAACCTGTAGTATTGATTGGTTCCTCCCTTGGCCAGAGGAGGCATTGGTCTCTGTATCCACCAAGAAGATGGGTTCATTCGAGATGGACGCCAAGCCTGCTGTCAGAACTGCTCTTGAGCTCCACATGGGTAAAGTCCATGACCTTGTGACTGAAGTTTGCGAAGTTTACTACGCAAGAATGAGAAGACATGTTTACGTCACACCAAAGAGTTACCTTGCTTTCATTGATCTCTACAAGGATGTATACAAGGTTAAGTATGACGCCATTGATGTCGAAGATCAAAACATTTCCAAGGGACTTGAAAAGCTTAACGAAGCTGCCGCAGGTGTCGAAGAATTAAAGATCGACCTCAAGAAAGAGGAGATCAAATTGAAGGAAGCCTCTGATATCACTGACAAACTCCTCAAGGAGCTTGAAATTGAAAACAAGAAGGCCAAAGAAAAGGGAGATGAGGTTGCTATTGTGCAAGAAAATTGTATCAACCAAAAGAACTCTATCCTCAAAGAAAAAGAAGATGCGGATAGAGATCTGGCTATAGCGCTGCCGTTCCTCAGAAGAGCTGAGAAGGCTGTCGACTCCATCAAACCTCTCGATATCAAAGAGTTGGGTGGTATGCAGCAAGCAACAGATACGACCAAACTTATTATGGACGCAATCCAGATTCTCTTCCAGAGAAGCATGGATCCTGTTAAGCCAAGGTCACTCGTGATTATGAAATAGGAAATTCCATATGTGAATGACTCTTATGAGAGTCACACTAAGGCAACGCTCAAGAGCAGTAACTTCTTGAAAGATCTTATCGAGTTCTCGAACAACGAAAAAGATAATATCAATGAAGAAACTATTGAGCTTCTCGAGCCATATCTCACCCTCAGAACTCCAAAAGATGAAGAAGTATTTGTTGGTCCTGTCGCTAAAAAAGCATCGGCTGCTCTGGAAGGCATGTGTGTCTGGGCAGCTGCTATGAGTGACTACCATAAATAATCTAAGATTGTGAAGCCAAAACTTAAACTTCTAGCAATTAAGTAAGGTGAGCTTCAAGAAGCCGAGACCAATCTAGCTGCCGCAGAAGCTGAGCTCAAAGAAGTAACAGAGCTTAAGGAAAGACTTAGAAAGACTTTTGATGCCCAAATGGCTGATAAGAAAGCCCTTGAAGAAAAAGCCAACAAGACTAAAAGAAAGATGGACTAAGCTAACAGACTTATCAACTCCCTTCAAGATAACAAGATCAGATGGGAAGCCTCCGCCAAAGAATTCAAATCACTTAAGCAAAGGCTTACTGGTGATGTTGCCAAAGCTTGCGCTTTCGTCTCTTACTGTGGTCCATTCAACTCCGAGTTCAGAAGTAAACTCCTTGATGAGTACTTCCATAACGATATCATGGCCAAAGAGATTCCTGTCTCAGATGGTCTCCAGCTAACCAAGTTCTTGGTCGATGCCTCAACAATCGGTCAATGGAACTTAGAAGGTCTTCCATCGGATGATCTCTCTATTCAAAACGGTATCATGGTCACCAGATCTTCCAGATACCCACTCATGATTGATCCTCAGAATCAGGCTTACTCTTGGATTAAATCTAGAGAGCCTATTCTTGAAGAGCAAAACACCGTCTTCACTCTCAACAACCCTAACTTGAGAGATGCTTTGAAATGGCCACTTCAAGAAGGTTTCCCTGTCTTGATTGAGTCCATCGAGAACGAAGTTGACCCAATGCTTGATCCTATTCTCGAGAAGCAGATCATCGTTAAAGGAAGGTCAAAGCTCATCAAGCTTGCTGATCAAGAGTTTGATTACGATGATAAGTTTAGACTGTACATGACTTCAAGACTTGCTAATCCTCATTTCTCGCCTGAGTTGGCCGCCAAAGCCACAATCATCGATTTCACTGTCACACAAGGTGGTCTCGAACAACAACTTTTGGGTAGACTGATCTCTAAGGAGCAGAAGCATCTCGAAGATCAAATCCAAGCCCTCCAAGTTGAGGTAACAATGAACACCAAGATCCTGAGTGACTACGAGGATGATCTCCTTGAAAGACTTGCCAACGTCCAAGGTTCCCTGCTTGATGACCCAGATATTATTGATGTGCTCGCAACCATCAAGACTGCCTCCAAAGAGGTCAATGAGAAGCTCATTGAGGCCGATGAAAAGACCAAGGAAATTAACGAGAAGAGAGAGAACTTCAGACCTGTTGCTGCCAGAGGTGCCGTGCTTTACTTCTGCGTTGTCGAGATGACAGCAGTAAACTGGATGTACAATACCTCTCTTCAACAATTCTTGGATCTCTTCGATTATGGTATTGATTTCTCTCCAAAAGCTCAGCTTCCAAAGGAGAGAGTCAACAATATCATTATCTGGATGAATAGAAGAGTCTACAGATACATCAACAGAGGACTCTTCGAGAGAGATAAGATTACCTTCAAACTCCTCATGGCTACCAAGATCTTGATCAAAGCTGGAAGTCTCACCTCTGCAGATGTCGGTCTCCTCCTGAAAGCTGGAGGTGGTATCGATGATAGAAACAATCCATTTGCCTCTTGGATGCAGCAGAAGAACTGGTTGAACTTGAAAGCGCTCTCAAAGCACAAGTTCGGACAAGACCACTCCATGTTCTTCAAAGAACTTCCAGACAGAATCAACAGAAACGAACAAGTCTGGAAAAAGTGGGTTGATGAAGCTGAGCCAGAGAATGTGCCAGTCCCAGACTACGAAGAGAAGATCAGCTCTGACCAAACAGTTGGTCACTTCATTCATCTTTGCTTGATTAGATCGATCAGAGAGGACAGAACTCTCTTGGCTTGCCAGCAATTCATTTCCGCAACCCTCGGTGATGAGTACGGAACTCCAGTTACTGATCAAATCGCTGATCTCTACGAAGAGACCAGACCAAACAGGCCTGTCTTGTATCTCTTGTCCAAGGGTGCCGATCCAACTTCATCTATCGATGAGTACGCCAAAAAGAAGAAGCAATTCCCAACTGGTAAAGTATCCATGGGAGAAGAGATGGAGATCCCAGCCATGCAACTTATCGATCAAGGTATGACCAACGGTAAGTGGGTCGTCCTCTCTAACTGCCATTTGAGTCTTGAATTCATGGGAGAAATGGAGGAAATTCTCTTCCCTAAGGAGAGAGAAGTCCACCCAGATTTCAGACTCTGGATCACTTGTGAACCTCATGAAGAATTCCCACTGGGTCTCTTGCAATTAGCTATTAAGAATGCAACCGATCCACCAAAGGGTATCCAAGCCGGTATGTCCAGAACCTTCCAGACTGTCGTCAACCAAGACTTCCTTGAGAAGGTCGAGCCTTATGACAAATGGAGATCAGTTGTGTTCTCTCTCTGCTTCATGCACGCCGTGCTCATGGAGAGAAGAAAGTTCGGACCTCTCGGATTCTGCATCCCATACGCATTCAACAATGCTGATCTTGAGGCTTCCCTCACATTCATCGAAAAGCATATGACCACCTCTTTGAACTTGAACATTCCAATCTCTTGGAAAGCTATTCAATACATGGTGTCCGATGTGCAATACGGTGGAAAGATCACTGATGGTCTTGACAGAGAAATGTTCGGATGCTACACCTAATTCTGGATCTAAGAGCAAATCTTTACTCCAAACTACTGCTTCAACCATCAAATCCAAGAGTTCAACTACCATATCCCAGACGCAACTGAGCATGTTAGATTCATGGATTACATCAATAAGATGCCAGCTAACGATGGTCCACCAATCTTCGGTCTTCATCCAAACGCTGATCTTACTTTTAGACTCCAAGAGTCCACAGCGATGATCAACGTCCTCCTCGACACCATGCCTAAAGAAGGCGGAGGTGGCGGAGGCATGTCTAGAGAAGACATCGTTAAGGAGAAGATCGAAAAAGAACTCCTCCCAATGCTCCCAATCGACTTCATCATGATCGATGTCCAAGAAAGATTGAAGAACCTTAAGGGTCCTAGAGGTCTTGGAGAGAGTGGACAATACCAACTCATCCCTCTCAACATTTTCTTGTACCAGGAACTTTAAAGATTCCAGTCGATTTTGACAATCGTCAGAAGAACAATGATTGACATGGTTGACGCTATCGATGGAAGCATCATCATGACTCCTGAAATTGTTGATGCAATCAATGCATTGTTCGATTTCAGAGTTCCAAAGAAGTGGCAATATGACCCAACTGGTGCTGAGATCTCCTGGTTAACTGCGTCACTCGCTGGATGGATCAAGGGTCTTTTGGACAGACACTACCAGCTCAACAACTGGGTCTTCAAGGAGAGACCACCATCCTTCTGGATGACTGGATTCTTCAATCCACAAGGTTTCTTGACCTCGATGAAGTAAGAGGTTACAAGACAAAGAAAGGCTCAGAACTGGTCCCTCGATGAAGTCGAGTTTACCTCAGATGTGCTCAAGGATACCATTTAAGGTGACGATGGTAGAATTGAAGGCAAATAGCTCCAATCTCCAAACGAAGGTGTTTATATCCATGGTCTTTATCTTGAAGGTGCTGGATGGAACAAGGCCGACAAAAGACTCGAAGATTCTCAGCCAAAGGAGCTTTACTTCCAATTCCCTATTCTTCACGTGTCTGCTGTATCTGTTGCTCCAGGTGATCCAACCAAGCCAGGACAAGGTGGAGGCAACAAAGCAAAGGCCGAGCTTGCCAACTTGGAGAAGATTGCTTACTCATGCCCAGTTTACATTTACCCTCTGAGAAACGATAAGTATATTATATTCAGATGCTATCTCAAGGCTGAAGCTGCAGGAGCTCCTCAACATCCAAACAAGAACTTGACTGCCCCAATGAAGTGGAAGCTCGCCGGTGTATCTTTACTCTGCAC
>Ga0115104_10204731_pt1 | contig 11004 bp, 12 predicted proteins | sample CN18umnscriptome_2_FD_89649 | JGI IMG/M metagenome (GOLD analysis project Ga0115104, IMG submission 89649) | Marine eukaryotic communities from Pacific Ocean to study complex ecological interactions - CN13ID_70_C50_10m_0.8um Metatranscriptome... | ecosystem: Environmental > Aquatic > Marine >...
CTCGGTTCGATCCCGAGTATCTCCAAAAAAAAAAACTATATTTTTTATGAATTATCTAGTAATAAAAGACAAAAAGAAGCGGGAACAAGTTTACAAATTTGAAAAAGGTAGACTTGCTCTAAAAATTATTGGTCGAACACAGAGTTTATCTAAAAAAGTTCAATGGAGAGCTCGATTAAGATTAGGACAACTAAAAAAGAATGGTTCTTCGACTAGATTAAAGAATAGATGTACATTAACTGGTAGATCTAAATCAACATATAGACTTTTCAAAATTTCACGTATAAAATTCAGAAAATTAGCTTCTGCAGGGCTTATTCCTGGCGCAAAAAAAGCAAGTTGGTAAATTAATATGACAATAAATTATCTTTCGGCTGATATGTTTACTAGAATTAGAAATGGTCAGCAAAATAAGTTAAAAGAAGTACGTCTAAAAAAAAGTAAGCTATGTTTGAACATTTTAGACGTTTTTATTAGAGAAGGCGTTATTCGTGGATACAAATTTTGTATCAAGAACCCTTATGAAATTATAGTTCTTTTAAAATATTACAGGGGTGTACCTGTTATTAAAAGAATAAACACAATATCAAAACCAAGTAAACGAATCTATCTTTCTGTAATGGACATCTGGAAAATAGATTCTGGACTTGGGTTTCTTGTACTATCTACGCCCAAAGGTGTTTTTTCTGATACTGAGGCTCGTAAATATAATGTTGGGGGCGAAGTTTTATGTAAAATAATTTAAGAAAATAATATAACAAACAATGGCAGATATTTTCAATAAGGTAATAAAATTACCTGTAGATTTAAAAGTTACTAAGGATAGTTTCGGCACTTGTTTAACTTTTGATGGAGTCAAAGGTAAGTTGAAATTAAATTTACCTAAGGATATTCAGATAGTTCTACATGAGAATTCCACTTTAGAAATAGTGCCTTCTTTACACAAGACTAAACTAAATAAAAAAGCTCTGATAGGGACTATTGCTAGCAAGATTATTAGAAATATAGAAGGAGTTACCCAAGGCTTTAAAGTGCAATTAAACTTAGTAGGAGTAGGATATCGTGCTGCAGTAGAGGAAGATTCTTTGATATTAAAACTAGGTTATAGTCACGATATATTGATACCTATTACTGAAGGTTTAGATATCAATGTGAATAAAAGAACTTCTATCAATATAAAAGGAGCTGATTACGAATTGATTACTAAATTTGCTGCCAAAATACGTTCGTATAGATTACCAGAGCCATATAAGGGTAAAGGTATCTTATACAAAGGCGAAGCTATTCAATTAAAAGAAGGTAAAAAGAATTAATAATATGAATAAGAACCAATTAAATACTAACGAGTTAGTAGTATTAGATCAATTGTTTAATAATGGTGTTCATTTAGGACATAGAACCTCCAAATGGAACAATAGAATGACTCCCTATCTTTTTGGTACTAGAAATAATATCCATATAATCGATTTAGAAAAAACTATATCCTTATTACGACGAGTGATAAGAGTAGTTAGTAGTTTAGTAAGAAATAATGAAACTATATTAATTGTAGGAAACTCCGAGAATAATAGTAATTTTGTTCGTTTTCTAGGCGAAAAATTTAAAGTTCCTTACGTTTGTAATAAGTGGATTGGCGGTATTTTAAGTAATTGGGAGGATTTTTCTAAAAAAGTACAAAATAGTAGAGTTAAGCGTCGTGTCCTGTCCTTTACTACAGGCTTACGATTCATGAATAAAAAACCAGGTATAGCTATTATCTTGAATATTAATGAGAATAAAGAAGCAATTAAAGAGATATATAAATTGAATATTCCCATTGTTGGCATAGTAGATACAGATAGTAGTCTAACTAATATTTCTTATCCAATTCCGGGTAATGATGACTCTCCTGTAGTACAATATTTTTATATAACTATTCTAGAAAATATTTTATTAAAAACCCTTAAATTAAAAAAAAATAAATTAATTACTAATGAGAAAAGGATTTAAACCTAGATATAAAGCCTGCTTCCAATTGAATGAAAATCTTTGGGCCACTAATAAGATATCTAAATTCAATGGTAATAAGTGGCAAGGTATAAAGAAAAAAAAACCTTTAGGATCCCTGGGTAAGAAGTTCACTTCAATTTATTATCATCTTCAACCGAATACAAGAATTTATGGCCTTAGACTAAAAGCTAAGCAATTGATGAAGAAATATTATGGGGATATCAGAGAGAAACAATTAACAAAATATTATAAAACTGTCGAAAACTTTAACGATAATTCAAAAATTTTTAGTTTAATTGAATCTAGATTAGATGTAGTTATTTATCGTAGTCTATTTGCATCTACCTTATTTGATGCTAGACAATTGATAAACCACGGTTTCTTTCTTGTTAATGGTGTTAGAGTTAAACAGAAAAGTTATCTATTAAAAAAAGGGGATATTATTACTGTAAAAGATAAAAATTGGGATTTATTATTTGATAAAATCTTAACCTTTACAAAAGGACCAAACAATAAAGTGCCTTGTCCACCCCACATTCAAGTAGATTATAATACACTTACTCTTATCTTTTTATATTTACCTAAATTAGAGAGAATACCTTATCCAGTAACTATGGACATGAATTTAGCTAAAGATTATTATAAGTAATCTTTTTTGAAAACTAAATGGTTTAGGTTCTTATCTTATCTAAAATAACCTAAAAATAACAATTAATCAATATGCTTTTACAATCAGCTAAACTTATTGGTGCTGGTGCCGCTACTATCGGATTAGCAGGTACTGGTGCTGGTATTGGTATCGTATTTGGATGCTTTATTATTGGAGTTTCTCGTAACCCTTCTTTAGAAGCAAAATTATTCCAATCAGCAATGTTAGGATTTGCACTTTCTGAAGCTATGGCGTTATTCGCTCTAATGATGGCTTTCTTAATTTTATACGCTTTCTAATTACATTTTTGAATAAAAGTACTGTTTATCAAATGGTACTTTTATTCTAGAGATACTACGGGATATAGCGCAGTATGGTTAGCGTACCTGTTTTGGGAACAGGTGGTCGTAGGTTCAAATCCTACTATCCCGATAGAATATCTATTCATAAAAATATTCAATAAAAGATTAACAATTTATATGGAACTAGTTTTATTTTTTATTTTTTCTAGTCTAGCAATTATTTCAGGATTAATGGTAATTCGATCTGAGAATCCAGTACACTCTGTACTTTTTCTTATCTTAGTCTTCTTTAATACTTCAGGACTATTATTACTCTTAGAGGTAGAATTTCTAGCTATGTTATTCATCATCGTATACGTTGGAGCTATCGCAGTTCTATTCTTATTTGTAGTAATGATGTTAAATATTAAGGTTACTCAAAACTCTGGAGAACTTTTTCAATACTTACCTATTGGTGGACTAATTGGTGCGATTTTTCTATTAGAACTTTTTATTGTAGTTCGAGGAGATTTTGTACCTTTGTTAAATAGTGATGCAATTGGAGGCTATCTAGATTGGAGCACTAAGGTAGTTCAAATTAGCAATATTGAAGTTATAGGACAAATAATGTATACACATTATTTTGCCTGGTTTTTAATAGCAGGCTTCATTTTATTAGTTTCAATGATTGGTGCTATCGTTCTTACTATGCAAGTTCAAACTAATGTAAGACGTCAACAAATTTTCCAGCAGGTATCACGAGATTTCGAGAGTGCTATCTTCTTAACAACAAAATCTGTAAAATAAATTTACAATATATAATATATTAAAAAAGAGATATAAAAATGATAAAAGTTATTGTAGACGGTACCGATGTTTTCATTAAACGAGGTTCCACAGTATTACAAGCTTGTGAAGCAGTTGGTATAGAAATACCACGTTTCTGTTATCACGAAAGATTATCTGTTGCAGGTAATTGTCGAATGTGCTTAGTTGAAATAGAAAAAACACCTAAGCCAGTAGCCTCTTGTGCCATGCCAACTATGGATGGTATGAAAGTCTTTACTAATACTCCATTAGTTAAAAAAGCTAGGGAAGCTGTTTTAGAATTCTTATTACTAAATCATCCATTAGACTGTCCAATTTGTGATCAGGGTGGAGAATGTGATCTTCAGGATCAAGCTATGCTTTTTGGATCGGACAGAAGCCGTTTTTATGAAACAAAACGAGGTGTAGAAGATAAGAATTGCGGTCCTCTTATAAAAACTATAATGACTAGATGTATTCATTGCACCCGATGTGTAAGATTTGCCACTGAAATAGCTGGGGTAGAAGAATTAGGTACTACCGGTCGTGGAAGAGAGACTGAAATTGGTACTTATATCGAAAAAACATTTAAGTCAGAATTATCAGGAAATATTATTGACTTATGTCCAGTAGGTGCTTTAACTTCTAAGCCTTATGCTTTTATGTCACGTCCATGGGAATTAAGAAGTACTAATTCTATTGATATTAGTGACGGAGTAGGAAGTAATATACGCGTAGATTCTAGAGGTACTGAAATACTTCGTATTCTACCTAGATTTAATGAGGCCATCAACGAAGAATGGATCTCAGATAAAGCACGTTTTTCCTATGATGGTTTAAGACTCCAACGTATAGAGTCTCCTTATGTTCGTAAAGATGGTCAATTAGTTCCAGCTCATTGGGCTGAAGCTTTTGAACTTATTTCTAAAAAGCTACATAGGGTATTAAGTAATACATCTTCTAAACCTCGTATACTTGGTTTAGTAGGTGAATCTATAGATTTAGAGAGTGCATGGTTATTAAAACGATGGTTTCAGTTATTGGGAGCAAATTTTGATCTAAAAACCTCATTAGATAATGAGGTTAATTGCAATTTACCGGTTAATTATTTACAAAATACTTCTATTGCTTCTATAGAGAACTCCGACCTCTGTTTGTTAGTTGGAGTAGATCCACGTTATGAAGCTTCACTATTAAATGTAAGATTACGTAAAAGATATTTAGAAGGCGGTTTTACAGTAGCATCTGTAGGTTCTCCCTTAAATCTAACATTTCCTTGTCAACAGTTAGGTTTAAATAAAAAAACTTTTATTGATATCTGTGAGGGTTATCATCTTTTCTCAAAACAACTTGCAATGGCTGAAAATCCAATGATTATTATAGGATCAGCACTTTTCAGTTCTAAAAAAGAAAATAATTTAGTTTATAATTTGCTAAATGTATTAAAACAGAATATTCCTAATTTAACAAGTGATAATTGGAATGGTATTAATCATTTAAATTTAGAAGCTAACTCCGTAGGAGTTTTTGATCTAGGTGTTTCATCAGAAAACTTAAATAGTGATTATGATCTTGCTTTTTTACTAGCTTCAGATTTAAATAGTACTAAGTTAAACAAAAACACATTTGTTATCTATCAGGGTTCTCATGGTGACATTAGTGCTAATATAGCTGATGTAATTCTACCGGGGGCGACTTTTGTAGAAAAGCCTAGTATTTTCACTAATATTGAAGGTCACTCACAAACAGCTAATAAAGTTATAAATCCTCCTGGTCTAGCCAGAGCAGATTGGAAAGTTCTTACTGAACTAACTCGTTATTCAATTAGAACTTGTTTAATTAACAAAAAAGCAATATCGCAAGGTAGTCAAAAATTATCTAATACTGAAAAGATGGTAAAACTAGTACCTTCAATTTCCTCATCTTTTAACACTGATTATTATTATAGAAATGAAAGCCACAAGTTTCTTGATTCTAAATTAAGTAATACTAAATTTAGTAAACTAGAAAAACTTCCTTTTAATAAATCGATACACAATTTTTATATCACTAATAGTATAACTCGTGCTTCGATTACTATGGCAAAATGTTCATCTACTTATAGTAATAAAGATAATTTTATATAAATTTTATTTAAAAAACATTCAATTTTCAAATGTCAACATTGATATATATTTTAAGTATTGTTCTGAAAATATTAGGAATTGTTTTACCTTTACTAATTTCAGTAGCTTATTTTACTTTAGCTGAAAGAAAAATTTTGGGTGCAATACAAAGAAGAAGAGGACCTAATGTAGTTGGAGTCTTTGGATTATTACAAACATTAGCAGATGGGTTAAAGTTATTATTAAAAGAAACTATTATTCCTAGTAACGCTAATACTATCATCTTTATTTTAGCCCCAATTATTACTTTTTTATTAGCTTTACTCGGTTGGGCGGTTATACCTTTTGGTGAAGGTATGGTTTTTGCTGATCTAAATGTCGGCATTTTGTACCTTTTTGCTATTTCTTCTTTAGGTGTTTATGGAATTATCTGTGCAGGATGGGCAAGTAATTCTAAATATGCATTTTTAGGTGCTTTACGTTCTGCAGCTCAGATGGTTTCTTATGAAGTATCTATGGGAGTTATTATAATCTGTGTATTACTCTGTGTAGGTTCCCTAAATATTAGTCAAATTGTTTTAGCTCAAACAAATGTTTGGTTTGCTATTCCACTATTCCCCATGTTTATTATGTTCGCTATTTCTATTCTAGCAGAAACAAATAGACATCCATTTGATTTACCTGAGGCAGAGGCAGAGTTAGTTTCTGGGTATAATGTAGAGTATTCAGCAATGGGGTTCGCACTATTTTTCTTAGGGGAATACGCCAATATGCTTTTAATGAGTGGTATGACCGTTATTCTATTCTTGGGTGGCTGGTTACCTCCATTCGATATAATTCCATTTACGTGGGTTCCAGGATCGCTATGGTTCGGAATGAAAATTTGTCTTTTTGTAATTTTCTTCATCTGGGCCCGAGCAGCTTTTCCAAGATATCGTTATGATCAATTGATGCGACTAGGTTGGAAAGTTTTCCTTCCATTATCACTTGGATGGCTTTTCTTTACTGCTGGTATACTTATCAGCTTTAACATATTACCCCACTAAAAAAAAGATATCTTATGACAGTAGGTATAATTAACTTTTTAACAGTAGCTATGATACTTTTTTTAATAGGTATTACTGGTATTGTTTTAAATCGAAAAAATATTCTTATTATGTTAATGTCAGTTGAACTGATGTTACTGGCAGTTAATTTCAACTTTATCCTATATTCCGTATATTTGGATGATGCAATTGGCCAACTATTTGCAGTGTTAATTTTAACAGTTGCTGCAGCTGAATCTGCAATTGGATTAGCAATTCTAGTAGTTTACTATAGAGTACGAGGCTCTATTGCTGTTGAAAATATTCATTTACTAAGAGGTTAAAACTTTGAAATGAAAAGTATACGCCTGACAGGGGTCGAACCTGTAACCGACGGATTCGAAATCCGCTACTCTATCCAATTGAGCTACAGGCGTAAGTTAATACAAAATTTATTATGATACAACAACTAACAAAATTAAAAGTAGCTGATAATTCAGGAGCCAAAATAGTTCAATGTATTAAAGTATTAGGAGGCTCTAGAAAGAAAGTCGCAAGTATAGGTGATACTATTGTCGTCTCAGTTAAAACTTTACGAAAATCTAGTGGAACTAATATCAAAACAAAAGTTACAAAAGGTATGGTCTTAAAGGCTATTATTGTACGAACTAAAAAAGAATTTTATCGTAAAAATGGTAACCATCTACGTTTCGGTGATAATGCGGTTTTAATCATTAATGAAAAGGACCAACTCCTTGGAAGTCGTATTTTTGGTCCAGTTCAAAATGAATTAAGAAAATTGAAAAATGCTAAACTTTTATCCCTAGCCTCTAGTATAATCTAACGAAATTCTATAAATATAAAAAAAGAAAATATTATGAATAGACTTAAAGGTCATTATAAATACGTAGTTCAGTACGATCTATTAACCAAATTATCTCATGTTAATTGTATAACCCTACCAAAGATAGAAAGTATTAGTTTAAATTTTGGAGTTAAAGAAACTGTAGTATCAACTAGAAAAATTTTACCTCCGTTATTGGCATTGGAAGTATTAAGTGGACAAAAAGGAGTAGTCGCTAAATCAAAAAAGGATCTGATTAATTACAAAATTAGAAAGGGTATGATTGTTGGATGTAAGGTAAACTTGCGAAATAAAGACAAGATTTTCTCTTTCTTAGAAAAATTAGTTTCTATGACTTTACCGCGTATTCGATATTTCAATGGTATAAGAAAAGGACAAGTAACTCAAAAGGGTAATTTAAATTTACGAATTGTTGATTTATTGGCTTTTCATGAGTTAGAACAGGAATATGAAAAGTTTAAGGATTTACCTCCTTTAGATATTAGTATTGTAACTACAGCTAAAACTCAAAAAGAGGCAATTGTGTTATTAAGTAGTTTTCAAATACCCTTCATAAACTAATGTGCGAAAGTAACTCAGTGGTAGAGTGTAACCTTGCCAAGGTTAAGGTCGAGGGTTCAAGTCCCTTCTTTCGCTTAGAATATCGTATATAAATTTTGCGAATATAATATTAATTGGTAAATGGCCTGCCTTCCAAGCAGGAGTTATGAGTTCGAGTCTCATTATTCGCAGTTTATCATACAATAATATACCAAAGTGGCGGAATTGGTATACGCGTCAGGTTTAGGTTCTGATTCTTTATAGGAGTAAGGGTTCAAGTCCCTTCTTTGGTATTGCGGGATAGAGCAGTTCGGTCAGCTCATCAGGCTCATGTCTTGAAGGTCATAGGTTCAAATCCTATTCCCGCAAAAAAAAATAATTAGTAGGGATGGGTGACTGAGTGGTCGAAAGTACCAGTCTTGAAAACTGGCGTGTCTAATAAACACCGTGGGTTCGAATCCCACCTCATCCGATTTTTTAATAAGATTAAAATAAATCACAAACTTTTTATTTGAAATGTATTTAGTTATTGTATTACTTCCCTTATTAAGTGCTATAACTGCTGGATTCTTTGGTAGATATATAGGACCTCAAGGGGCGACTAGAATTACAACTAGTTGTATATTTGTTACTTTTATTTTATGTGCTGTCACTTTTTATGAGGTAGGTTTAGCTGGATCACCTTGTTATGTACAGGGTTTAACTTGGATGGATTCAGAAATGTTTCATTGTAGTTGGGGTGTACTATTTGATAGTTTAACTGTTACAATGTTATGTGTAGTTTGTTTTGTTTCTACCCTCGTGCATTTATACTCTACTGAATATATGGGTGGAGATCCTCATCTTCCTAGATTTATGTCTTATTTATCACTTTTCACTTTCTTCATGATTATTCTAGTTACTGCCGACAATTTTATTCAAATGTTTGTTGGTTGGGAGGGAGTAGGACTATGTTCTTACCTACTAATTAACTTTTGGTTTGCTCGATTACAAGCTAATAAGGCGGCGATTAAAGCTATGATTATGAATAGAATTGGTGATTTAGGATTAGCTCTAGGGATCTTTGGGATTTTTTTCGTATTTAAATCAGTAGACTATTCTACTGTTTTTGCAATGGCTCCAACAATGGTTAATGAAAAATTGATATTTTTCAATATCGAATTTGAAGCTTATAGTATAATTTGTGTTCTTCTGTTTATAGGAAGTATAGGTAAGTCTGCTCAATTAGGTTTACACACTTGGTTACCTGATGCCATGGAAGGTCCAACCCCGGTATCAGCATTAATTCACGCTGCAACCATGGTTACCGCAGGTGTTTTTTTACTTGCTCGTTGTTCACCTTTATTTGAGCTAGCACCCTTTGCTCTAATTGTAGTTACCATAGTTGGTGCTATGACTGCATTCTTTGCAGCGACTACTGGATTAGTACAAAATGATCTGAAACGTGTTATTGCATATTCTACTTGTTCTCAGTTAGGTTATATGGTATTTGCATGTGGTTTATCCAATTACTCTGTAGGTATCTTTCACTTAGCTAATCATGCTTTTTTTAAAGCACTTCTATTCTTAAGTGCTGGTTCGGTAATTCATGCTATGGCTGACGAACAAGATATGCGTAAAATGGGAGGTCTACGTAGATTAATTCCTTTTACCTATGGTATGATGGTTATCGGTTCGCTGGCATTGATGGGATTCCCATTCTTAACAGGATTTTATTCTAAAGATGTAATTTTAGAACTAGCTTACGCTAAGTATACTGTAAGTGGTCATTTTGCTCATTGGTTAGGTACAATTTCAGCTTTCTTTACTGCTTTCTATTCATTCCGATTAATCTATTTAACCTTTCTATCGGAAACTAATTCTTTTAAATCAATTATGAGGCATGCTCACGATTCACCTCTACCAATGGCGTTACCTTTATTAGTATTAGCTTTTGGAAGTATATTTGCAGGTTATTTAACTAAAGATATGTTGATTGGTGTAGGTACAGATTTCTGGGGAACTTCAATTTTCAATCTCCCTAGTAATTTAATTATGCTTGAAGCAGAATTCATTCCACACTCTATAAAAGTAATACCCGTATGTTTTAGTATGGGTGGGGCTGCTTTAGCAATGATCTTATATAGCTTCGCTTCTAAAAGTTTATATCAATTGAAAATATCAAATATTGGTAGAAAGATGTATGTATTTTTGAATAGAAAATGGTTCTTCGATAAAGTATATCATGAATTTGTTTCTGAACCTTCTCTACGTTTCGGTTATCATACTAGTTATAAAGCAATAGATCGTGGTCTTATTGAAATGTTTGGTCCATATGGTATTTCTAATGTCATTACTCAGGGTAGTAAAACCGTATCAAACTTACAATCTGGCTACTTATACCACTATGCTTTTATTATGTTACTAGGAGTTAGTTCTTTTGTTGCATTTGTCGGTTTATGGGATATGTTTGGTCAACATGTAGACGCTAGATTATATTTCATTTTCTTTATCAACGCTTTTATTTTAAATTATAAAGAAAAGAGCTAAAAGTATACATCTGTAGAAGAGAAGTTCTCTCAAGATAACACATTTCTCCTAGGAGATTTTATATTATAGAGAGAAGCAATTTCTCTCTACTATATTACTATATAATGTATCAGACTTAAAAAAAAAACATAAATATTTTATGAAATTTATTCCCTCTTTTGCAATTGAAATAAACGTCGTAAATTTATTAGATTTTATTAAAAGAGAATTCAAC
>Ga0115104_10448436_pt1 | contig 10998 bp, 3 predicted proteins | sample CN18umnscriptome_2_FD_89649 | JGI IMG/M metagenome (GOLD analysis project Ga0115104, IMG submission 89649) | Marine eukaryotic communities from Pacific Ocean to study complex ecological interactions - CN13ID_70_C50_10m_0.8um Metatranscriptome... | ecosystem: Environmental > Aquatic > Marine >...
GGCCCAACCAGGGAATTTAGCCACTGAGTTCTTAAATTTATCAAATAATTTAATCTAAAATTGTGGTCTGAATCTGATCTCTTAATCAAAGTATTCATTATCATAAGACAAATATTTATTATCGAAATTATTAAATATTTCTAATTAACTTTATTTGAAACAAGCTTCAATATTTTCTATTTAAACTTAATTAAGTTATGATGAAATTTATTCCTAGTCATAAAAAGCATTAAATTGAACTTTTCCGGCTTTAGTAAGGGTGACATCAAAATAGTAATAAGAATTTTCTTCATCAACTTAAATATCTTTAATTTGGAATGTTTTGGAATCTTATACATATGAAGCACTAAATCTAGTAAATCCTTTTTCACCATCTAATTTATCTAATACAATAGGATTTTTCACTGAATCTTTGACAAATATCTACCATCTAACTTTAGTACCAGCTTTAATAGTATCTGTTATCTATTTATTTTCTTTAACATCTACTATTTATCCATAACTATTCTATGCAGAAGGTGCTCCTTATATGACAGTTAATTGTAAATTCAATCCATCTTAATCTAATTCATCTACAATAGGATATTTAGATAAAATATTAAGGGTTCCATTTTATTAACAATCTAATTTAAGATTAACACAACCCATTTCAAATGCAACTCGAGGATTACTATTTAATAATGGGCTAAGATTCAATTACAACAAATTAACATCTAAATCACTTATGTAATTTTGATATTAATCATATGGTCCTAATTAAACTGCTCTTTCAGTGTCAGCAATACAAGGTGTGGTAATTCTGGTATCATTTAATACTTTAAGTTAATTAATAGCGGCAGGTTCCACGTCTAAGGTGAATTTTTAAGTAACAGTAACCCATTGTCCTTTAAGATGATATTTAACTTAAATAATTTCTTTAACGGCTTTTTAAACTTGAACTTTAATATCGTAGGTTCCTTTGAGATCTCCTTTTTTGAAATAATATCCAGTAATTTTATCAGAAATCAATTAAATATCATCATTAATATTCGAAAACCATCCATCACTTTCACTATGGTGATACAGTTTATCAGATTATGGAACATTTAATGATAATTTAAATTCAGTCCATTCTCCGGCAATTATTTTTCCAGTGCTTGGTGATATTTTGCAAGAATCAGCGGTTGGTAAGTCATTAGTATATACATCAAAGCTATCTCCATTAAGTTTAATATCATATTCTAAGAACTATTATTCATATGATAATTTCAATATGTAGACAATATTCAAAGCATTTCTGTATCTGATTTAATCAACAGCAGCAATTCCAAAGGTTAAAGAATTTCCTTTAACTAATCTGTTTTCAAGGGTTAAAGGTGATAATTCTGTGAAAATGTCTCCTAATATTTTTAAAGTGAATTTGTCTTAACTAGGGAATTCTTTAATTTGATTTCCGTAGTTATCGTGAGCAATTAGTTTTATTAAAGGTTCATTTTAAGTGTTTTCGAAAGTAACTGTTTTGGAATTTAAAAATGGAACATAATCATTAATTTAATCACCATCATAATAACTGAAAACTGATTTTTCTAATGTTATATTTTGATTAGCAACTACACTTATGTCAGATTAATCAAGAGGAATAATGCTAGAAGCATAATTTTTGATTTCAAAATCATATTCATTGGCAATCGTTAATTATTGAGTTACAACAATTTTATTGTCTTTTAATATAAATTAATTAGCTCCGGTCTCTCCATTATAAGTATATGTTAATTTGGCTTAAGTTAAAATATTTTCATCCAAAACTAAAACATTTTCAAATTAATCTCTAGCAATAACCTAAATTTCAACTGTTTCTCCAGCCTTAATTGATTATCCATTTATAATAGTTCCACTTGATGTTGATGCTCTAAAAGATCCTTACAACAATTCAAATGAATATTTTGGTGAAACATTTGGACTAAAGAAAATGTAGTATGTATCAGGTAATTTAGAATCTGTGGATATTTATATTAACCCATCATTGGTGAATTTTTATTAATATGTTAAAATATTTTATCCTTTCAAGAAAACGACATTTTAATTACTAGTTTCGTTAAGTAATATTTTGTTTTAATATTTATCTCTAGCAATAAAGTTAACAAGGAAATCAGAGTCAACAGTTTATGAAGCGATTTGTTCAATTACTTTTCCTTATAAGTCACATAATTTTATAGTATGAATAGCACTAGGTTAAACATTTAAAGTTGGAACATCATTGACAAAATTTTATCCTTCAATAACCATTGAAATCTTATTTTTACCAGCCAATTAAGGACTTAAATTAATTACATATCTTCCTTTCACACTTCCTTAAGTAATTTTAAATTGAACATTTTCTCCTTCAAAACTTAATTTAATGCTTTCATCAATATTAGCAAACCATCTGTTTGATCTCAAAGCAGGATCAGTAGTTCTAATCTCCAAATCAAATTATATATCTTTTCCAGCAACTACATTCAATTCTGCAGGAGAAACACAAACACTGTTTTAAACACTCATTGGTAAATTTGAAGCCTTAGGGTCCATTTCTTCTCCGAATAGATACATATTATATTTTTATTCTTTACCATTAAATTCAGCAGTTAATTATTACATTTTATTAGTAATTAAATCATTCCATCTTGATTCTGCACTATTCAAAGATAAACTTTATTAATCAATAGGTAAAGCATCAGATGAAGTACACATGGTATATTACCAAATATTCTTTTAACATAATTATATTCTTCTGGCATATTGGATTTCTGTGTTTGTAAGGTATAATGTAAGTGTCCATCCAGGCCATTCATCGATGGTGTTATCATATTGATCAAATAATTATACTTTAAAGACTGGGAATTCATTTTTCATTTAGAAGAAATTGGATCCGTTATATGGTTGATAAGATTAGATATCGTCTTACCATTTAACAAGTTTAGTTTTTTCAAATACAGCAGGTAAACTCATAACTTCGACCATATTAACTTGGAATGCAATTTGAGTATTTTTGTAGAATGCAGAGAATTCATATTGACCTTCTTTGGTTAAGGTAAGATCAAAGTAGTAGAATCTGTTGGTGGGATCAACTTTAATACCAGTGATCAAGGTTTCAACATTGTTTAATTTATATTTTCCAATAAAGTTTTGTAATTATAGACTAGAATCGGTTTGATCGATAACAATATTATTGTTGGCTTCGTCTACTGGGTAAATAGTCCATCTAACTTTAGTTCCTGCATCAATGTTTTGAGAAATAATAGCTCCATTATCTTATAATTAAAGTTATGATAAAGATTTTTATGGGCTTGGAACTCCCTATACAATATTTATAAACATTTATTCAGAAACACCATTAATATTGTAAACCAATGGATAATTTGATAATAACTATGTTATTCCTACAGTATGACAGTTAATAGCAACTGTAATTTCTTATTTTTCTTAATCATAAGAATAAGCTGGTTGAGATGATAATGTAGGAGATATTTTTAATCCTGAGCTTTTAATTTAGAAATTATCAACAATATTTGAATATTTATCGTATGGTACAAAGTTAACTAATCTTTGGAATGGAGCATTGCAATCTTTTAATTATTCTTTATTTTATAGAACTAATTATGAAACTGGGGCTGATAAAATATTTAAAGCAACAGTTTTTGTTGCTTTATTAAATGTTCCCTTAGCTTTTACATCTTCATATAAAATTTCAATTTTTGCGTCAACTTGTCTTTATAAATACTAAACATCTACAATATAGGTTCCTTTTTTAATTCCATTTTAAACTTTATATTAATTAATTCCAGTTGATTCCACTTTAATAGAAGACAAAGATTAATACCAACCATTAGTATCACTATGGTGATAATATTTATCATCAGATGATTTCAATGATACCAGTAATTAACTCCATTCTCCAGCAATATTATTCACTGAATTTGGTGAAATCTCAATTTTACTAGCATCTGGAATTTGATTAGTAAATATAGTATTGCTATCTCCTTTTAAGCCAATTTTGTAATCATAACTATTTTATTTATGACTAACTTTTAATATATAGAAATCATGAATATCTAATGCATTTTTGAATAAAACCAAATTAGATTAACTAATACTTGCATATAAAGCTCCATGTTCAGTTTATTGATCTTCTTCGAATTGAATAGGATTAGATTAGTCATAAACATCACCGAGTAATTCAAATTTGAAATTTTTACTTTCTTCAGTTGGGAATGTTTAGTAAATATTATTATATTAATCACTTGCTTGTAATGATAATTTAAGATCATATTTGGTGTTTTAAAATGGGAACCCATCAGTGGGGATTGTTTCATAGGTAGATTTTACATGATCGAAATATTTAAGAACACATTTAGAAATTTCAATGTCTTTATTAGGAATAACATTAAATTCATTTTAGGAAAACGTAATTTATTAATTCTTAATACTAACAACGGCAGAAACTTTTCCTTAACTGAGCACAGTTTATTTGATATTAATAGATTTTTTATCATCATTAATAGCAATATTATCTGATGATCCTGATTAACCTGCATAGGTGTAGGTAATAAGAGCTTCAGTTAACAATTCTTGACTCATAGTTAATACATTATCGTATTGATCTCTAGGAGTGATTTAGATACTTATTTGATTTCCAGCTTGAATTTCAACATTTCCTTCAATTTAGGCACTTGATTTAGATGGGCTAATAACACCTTAGGTCTTGGTAAATGTGAATCCAGGGAAAGCTGATGCTAAAAATTCAATGTTATATTAATCTGGGGTTTTCAAAGTTGATTCAACTAAACATAAACCATTTTCAGTATATGAAATTTATACAGATTATGGTTATTAATTTTAAACTCCTTAAATAAGCAAATCTATTTTATTTTCGGTTGATAAACTAACTTAATTTGAGAATTCATCTTTAGCAATCAAGTAAATTTAAACTGTTTAATCAACAGATTATGATTCTATTGATTGTAAAACATTTTTATTACTATCACTTAAAGATATAGCATTTATACTTGCTGGTTTCACACTAATATTGGGTACACTTCCATTATATAATTCTCCCTTAATGGACAATTTTATAGTATTAGGTTGTGCCTTGTAAGCTTTCATATTAATATTATATCTTCCAGGAGCATTTCCTCTTGTTACTTTATATTATAATGATTCCTATCCAAAACTTAAAGTAATTTAATTTTCATCAATCCAAGTATTAGCTCGTAAATCTTTATTTGATGTTCGAAGTTCAACTTTAATAAGGAAATTTTCTCCAGCTACCACATCAAGAGATTATGGTGAAACTATTGAATTCTATACACTCATTGGAAGATTAGAAGCGTCATTTGGCATACTTTTACCTTATAATAACATCAAAAATTGTTTCTTATCAGTTCCAATCACAACATTCAAATTATATTATTTATTTGTTATCAATAATGACCATCTCTCCATATTAGGTAATAAATTCAAAGAGGCTTAATCAGTTGGATTAGATTATTCATCACATAATGAATATACAAATTCATCATTTTTGCATAATTCAAGTCTTCTTTCTTCAGTGAGTTCATCACTTGTGATGTAAATTCTAGTGGCTTAATAAGCTGATGGTATGGGTTCTATGATATTTTTGAATTGATCACAAACTTAGTATCTATAGAATGGGAATTCAACAATTTTCTAATTGAAGCTTTAACCATCATATTGAGTAAACTAACTGTTGGAAAATTGTGCTAATTAAATTTCATCAAATACGGGTTAATTAGGAATAACTTCAATATTATCGATTCCTTCAATTTTATTACTATTGTAGGAAACTTCAAAGTGATAAATACTTGTTTTGGTTAATTTAATATCAGCAAATATGAAATTAGATGATGAATCTATCTTAAATTCAGTTATTTATTCTTTTTAGGAATCAAATTAATATGAGGCTTGGAAATTTGCAAGATCTTGTAATTAAATAGTAATGTCATTTGAAGCGCTATCTCTAGGAGTTATTTATAATCTTATAGTTGATCCAGCAACAACACTTGATAAAGGTTAAGTTTCTCCAATAAGCACAACTGAACTCTTATCAGCATCAATTGGTCCATGAACAACGTTAACTTTAAAATCTTATCCATCAGTATGTAATTCGTCAACAATAGGTAAAGAAGATTATAATGCAATACTTCCAGATTTTTGACATTCCATTAATACATGAATTTAACCACTTTTTAATGAATATTTTGGATTTGAGTTCAAATCAGGTTATAAATTCAAATTCAATTCATTAATATCTTAGTCATGAACCATATTAGAATATTTATCATAAGCTCTCATTTTAATGGATCTTAAATCTCCTGACACACAATCATTAAATTAAGAATCATCTTCTATCAATACTTAATTAGCATTATCAGGTCTAACACTTAATTTCAATTTATCTTATGAAATCAATTTCTATTAACCATAATTAGAAGGATCATCTAATTTGAATTAAACCTCTAAATTTTAAGCTTATATCACCAAAAATTCTATTAAATATGTACCCTTCTTATCACCATTAGATATTGTTACATTCTATACTTATTATGATGTAAATTCTATTTAATTCTTTAAGTCAGTATACCATCCATTAGATTCACTGAAATGATATAATTTTTGATCGGTGGATTATATTTCTAATTTGATTGAATTGATTTATCCTGCAATAATATTCATAATATTGGGAGTGAATTTGATTGATTCTGCGGTTGGTTTATCATTGGTATAGATTTGTGGACTGTCTCCTAGAATTTCAATTTCAGTAATGATTGATTATAAATTATAAATGAGTTAGAGACTATATTATAGATTTAATGAATTTTCAAATTATTATAATGATTCTTCATTTAAGGTAAAGTGTAAGGAATCACCATTTACTTCAATTTAATTGAATGAAAGTGGTTTTTCTTAAGTAAAGATATCTCCATTGATTTATAATTTGAAATTAAAGACTTAATCGGATGGGAAATCTTGATGGACATTACCGTAAGGATCGTAAGCAATGAATGAGAATTTTGGTTCAATAACACTGTTGATTTTTATATTTGTAGCTACTATTGATTAAGTATTATCTAAGGTATTGATATAGTAAAGTTTAGAATTATCTAATTGAATAGAATCATGAGGTTAAATCAGAACAGCTGATTATATAATATTGATTTATTTATCTTTCATATAAAGTGAAAATTCAGTTTTACCAGCTTTAGTGAGTTATTGACTAACAGTAATAGTTTAATTATTGTTCAAAAGAGTAAATTTATTCAATCCAATAATTTAATTGGATGATATAGACCATGAATATTATAATTTAGCTTATTCTAACAATTCATTAGATAAAATCAATTCATTTCCATACTAATCTTTAGGAGTAATATTTATTTCAACTGTAGAACCAGCTTTAATCACTGATCCGCTTGTAACAGATGCAACTGTTTATAAATTATTCATTTCTCCTTATGTAATCTAAAATCCATATTTTGGTGATACAGATGGTGAGAATTATATGGAATATAATGTAGGTATAGTGATTTCAGAAGAGATCTATAGAAGACCATTAATAAATGATTATTCATAGTGTTACATGTAATTTTCATTTTTATTTTATCCTTTGTTAACAGAGAATCTCATATCTAATGATCCGTCTTAGGTTCTTGGTCTTTAAGCATCTCTTAAGAAAATGATGGATTAAGTAGAAGAAGAAGTTAAGGTAACTTTATTTTAGAATTTATCTTTGGCAATAAATTTGGCATTGAAACTTTGGTCAACAGTTTGATCAGAGATTTAGGAAATGATGTTTTCATCTGAATCACAAAGCTAATGGTAGCTATTGAGGCGGGACTAACATGAAGTTCTGGAGTTTATCCATTATTTAAAGCTTCACCTTCGATAATTAAAGTCATTAGGTTTATTCCAGATTTAGTTGGAGTCATAGTGACAACATATCTTCCTTTGACGGTTCCTTAAGCAAGAGTATAAGAAACTTATTCTCCGCCAAAAATAACTTTAATGGATTCATTCAAATTGCTAAACCATCTGTTTGATCTTAAATTTTTGTCTTAGGTTCTAATTTCAATGTCAAATGATGTTTTAACTCCTGCAGTGGCTTATATCTAGGTATCTCCTAAACAAACAGTATTTTGAACCACCATTGGTAAATTACTAGCCATTGGGTCCATTGATTCTCCGAATAATTATACAATATATGTCATTTTTTCTCCATTATATACCATAGTCAAAGTTAATTCTTTATTTGTAATCAAATCGTCCCATCTAGATGCAACTGGATTAAGATCTTGTTAATCTTAAGGTGCTGGATCAGTATCATCACACATAGTGTAGATCCAATCATTTAAATCACATAATTCAATTCTTCTATCATATTAAATTTCAGAATTAGTAAAATAAGATTATACAATCCATCCAGGCCATTCTTTAACTTCATTTTCATATTAATCATATAATCTTAATTTGTATTAAGGATAAATTGATTTGTATTGGAAGAAATGAGTAGCATTGTATTCCTTAAATGATTATGTATCATTATTAAATCCTTCCAATTTAGAATTCATGAAAATTGGAGCAAGAGCATTCACTTTAACCATATCAACTTACGTATCAATTTCGTTAGTCTTATATTATGCTTTAAACAAATAATCACCTGCTTTCTTAGCTTATACATCAAAATAATAAAATTATTTATCAATACTAGTCTTAATATCACTTAAAATTATCTATTATCCATTCAATTCATAAGATCCAATAAAATGTAATGAATTTAAGTATTCTATATCTTGATTGATAGGAATTTTATTATTTTAAGAATCGGCAAGATAAATTTCCCATCTGATATTGGTTCCTGCATTAATTTCAGAATCTATGACATCTCCAGTGGTTTGGTCAACTAATCTGGCAATGGATTTAGTTGTATCAACTGGCCCATGATTAATTTAGAGTTATAATTTAAGGTTGGATCCATTGTATTATTATTTGATTTATTTGGAAGACTAGATATTAGTGATTCCGGTTTGATGACAATTGAGTGAGAGTTCAACATTTTGTCCATTTTATTTGATCTCTGGGGATGAATTCAAGATAGGGCTGACAACGATACCTAATTCTCCTAAGGAATATGAGGGATTAGTGTTTCCAAATGCATCTAAAGGTTAGAAAGACAATGCTCTTTTATCTCCTGAAGTGCATTCATTGATGGATGCAATGTCAGATAAGATTAATTAGTCAATTTAGGCAGAGATAACTGTAATAGATGCTTTTTGGGTGAATGAAACGTAAGAATTGTCATATTTGTATTTGAATGTGATACTTTTGGTTGTAGTAGCTTTTTTGAAATACAAAACCATTTGATATTATCCATTTAATGATTTTTAAATTTTAGAAACTTAAAATAAATCAGAATCATCAGAAATAGCCTAGACACGTTCTTCAATTTTAGTATTGTCATTAATGAATTCAGGTTGTTAGTAAATTTTATCATTTGATGATTTTAAAGTTAAAGTATATGTAACTTTTTATCCAGCAACAATATTTTGTGAAACAGGGCTAATAGTAGATTTACTAGCAACAGGTGCTAAGTTGGTATAGGTATTAGCACTTTTGGCGTTAAGGATATTTAATTTAAAAAGTTAAACTTGACTTTGATAAGCAATTTTAACAGTATAATCAAGATCACTCAATGCAGTTTTGAATCTGGCATCATTAATATTCCATAAATCTTAGAATCCATCGGTATTAATATATTTAACAGGATTTGAATCAGTCCAGTCATCTCCAGTAACAGTTATTGATAAATCTTTATTTAGATCAGATGAACTTTTAACATGATTACCATAAGTATCATAAAAATTGAATTTCAATTAAGCGCTTAATTAAGATTATATATTTGCAGTGAATTTATCAGTAACTTTAGTGAATTAACCAGTTTCGAAATTTTTATGCTCAGTTATGGATTTTTAAATATCTATTTTAGTAGAATCTGCAAGCACTGTAATAGTAGTTTGGGCTTATTTGATTTGGTTACCTTTATAAAAAATCTAAACAAAATATGAGCCAGCAGTGTTTACAGTTTCTTCGAAGAATAGTTTTCCAGCTACTTATTACAATTTGTTTCCAGCTGCGTTGTTTACTTTGTATGTAAATCCATCACCAATTTCAACAGGATTTTATTAGCTATCCAATGGGAATATTTCATATTTATATGAATTTCCAGCTACAATGACGCTGCTTGTAACTACTGCATAAGAAGTTTTGTAATCAGTTTCCCCATTAGTAATAGTATAAGTTATTGGGGCTGACAAATTGTTAGAAAATGAAACTGTATAGACGCCAGCTTTAGTAGATTAAGGATTAACTTTTAACAATCCATTAGTAGTATAGGTGGTTTTTGAAGAAATTTCTTTACCGTTCATAGTAATTCTTATATTTGTACTAGATTATGATGATTTGACAGTGTCTTCATTAGCATCATAACAATAACTATTCCAAATACTCCAACTACATCCATCAGTAAAATGCCACATACAATAAAATGAGCTTAAACCTTTGCATTTTGAAACTGGAGGGGCAACAAATGATACCTAATTTTAATGAAGATCTTTTCCAGTTAAGAAAAATTCTAATGGTTAATCTGCTTTTAGTTTTGGAATTTCTGATAAAACTACTCCTTAACTATTTGATATTTATATTCCTTTAATTGTTCCTGGAAGAACCTTAAAAGATGGTAAAGTTTTCTTATATTACAAACCGTTAACAGTTAATGTAAATGTGCTTTTAGATGTAACTTTTTTAGGATATAAATCAATAAAATAAATTCCAACACTATTTCCTTTTTTAATAGTATGTTAAACTTATTCACCAACAAATTAAAGTTTTATTTTTTCAGATGGATTCTCAAAGAAATAATTTGTTCTCAAACGTGCATTAGTAGTTCTTGTTTCTAAAGTAAGAGAA
>Ga0115104_11318886_pt1 | contig 10978 bp, 6 predicted proteins | sample CN18umnscriptome_2_FD_89649 | JGI IMG/M metagenome (GOLD analysis project Ga0115104, IMG submission 89649) | Marine eukaryotic communities from Pacific Ocean to study complex ecological interactions - CN13ID_70_C50_10m_0.8um Metatranscriptome... | ecosystem: Environmental > Aquatic > Marine >...
CTTAGTGGATACTTTATTAGTAGAAAAATATTTATAATACGGTTCAAAATCCAGTAGCTCTGTTTTGTGTTCGATAAACTAGTTTAAACGTTCTTTATATTTTAGGATAATCGTATAGCCATTTTCTGAATTTTTTCGTTTACTACGTGAGTAGAACTCTGAAGTCTTGAATTTAGATCTTTAGATTTGTTATAGCTTGAAAGAAACACAATCATAGATTCAAAGTCTTTTTTTCAATCTGCCTTCTTTCTGAAAACGCTTTTTCACTTAGATTTAATTAATTAATATTACACCTATGATAAAATGTTAGTAACAATGTAATAAAATAAAAAATATCAACCATTAGACCTTCTATTAATTTAAAACCAAGGAAAGATTATAAACCCTTCTGGCTATTAGAAAATGCCCACCAATCAAAAAAATTATTGATTCAACCCTGTTTGAAATAGGCGAAAAAAGATTTTATAAATCCTGTTTTTCCCCTTTGATTTAGCTAATCTACCGATGTAAATTCTCCTTTAAGTGTAGAATTTTAATAAATGCACGTTACTATTTCATATTTCACTTATTTACCAGTTATTTTCGTAAAGTTACAATAATAAAAGAACACTGGCTATTCAAAATACCTCGTCTTTGTTTATCAAAGACAGTAGACTTTAATTATTTAGATTTTCAACTTAAAATTTTATTATATTATGGCTAATAGTGAAACGTTTAAAAAAAGTGATTTGAAAAATTTAACGTCACGTATTTTTTCAAAAATTTTATATAAAACAAATTTCAGCAGTAAAAAAGGCAACCAAAAATTATTGAGTATTGATCTTTTAAAGTCGGACGTACAAAAAGATTTATTAGCCATAAGTGCTCTTAGAACTGAAGAGATTTTTACAAAACTTCTAGAAAAGAAGGATCCAAACAGTATTATGCAAAAAAAAGGCAAAATATTTTTTCTTCAATGTCTAAAAAAAAGCTGTGAAGATTTTTTAGCTAAACAATATGGTTACAAAGTAAAAATAAATACTGATACTCTAAAAAAATCATTATATACAAAAAATCTTCTAAAAGATGTTGAACTTATATTTCAAGTTCCTTTTTATATTTTGGTCGATCCCAAATCATCTGTCTTTCGACTAATTTACTATCCGGTTTATAATTTTGCTTCTGAAAGTTTCATTGAAGCTCTTATCGATAACATCGTCTTAGAAATAAGTAACTGTGTTGTTTATTTTAGCATTGTAAAGTTTGCTTCTGTTTACGCATTTAGACAAACTTTGTATAGATCAAAATTTTTGTCTTTAAGAAATTTCGAACGTTTTAAAAATAACCTTAGTTGGAAACTCATTACAAAATCTTACGTTCAACGCCCGGTAGATTTGTATAATAATCGCTACGAAATTTATATAATGCGGACTAATGGAATTTTTTGCCGAGTAATTTATGCAAACCGTTCTAGAGAGATCAGTTCCCTTGAAAATTTTCCTTTATTAACTTTAACAGTTGTTGAAATTAGAGATTTTATTATAAACCGTTTAGACGAAACAATTTACTTCTTAAGTAAAGGTTTTCGTTTTACTTTAACAACTGTTTTTGGTCAAGTTATTGGTTTAGTTTGGCGAGGAATAATAGAAGGATTAAAAAAATAAATTACCCCTAAATTTAAGGCTTTGTATGGTATAATTAAATATTATCAAATTTTTTATTTTGTAGAAAACAACAGTAACTTATGGACACTTTTATTGGTTACATTTTACTAATGACACTAATGTTTAGTTTAGCTGCTGGACTATACTACGGTCTAAAAACAATCAGATTAATTTAGTCGGGTTTTTTTAATGACTAAAAATTTTATTGGGTTAAGGATATATTAAAACTTTAATCCAATAATTTTATTAAATTAATTAAATATTTATTGCAAGATGAATAACCATGGATTACACTGGACCAGATGCAGTAATTAAGTCATATTTCACTGGTTCAAGACGTTTAAGCAATATATTTTGGGCACTTGCGGTAAGCTTTGGTGGTTTCGGCTTCTTCTTAACTGGATTATCAAGCTTTTTTGAAAAAAATCTTTTACTTTTTTCAGACTCTAGTGGAATATCTTTTATACCACAAGGAATAGTACTTTTATTTTATGGAACAGTTGGGTCTATATTAGGAATATTTCTTGCTCTAACAGTATGGTGGAATGTAGGATCTGGTTACAATGAATACAATAGGGACCTGCAAAAGGTTAAGTTATATCGTAAAGGGTTTCCTGGAAAAAATAGAGAGTTAATTTTTACATTTTCATTTGAGGAAATTAAATCAATCAAGATGCGAATAAAAGAGGGAATTAACCCAAAACGCCAGCTGCTAATTTGTTTGGCAGATACCCGAGAAATTCCTTTGACGGGTATTGAGCAGCCTATAGCATTAAACGTGATTGAAGATGAAGCAATCAAAATAGCGAAATATTTAAACGTATTTTTAGAAACAGAGTAATAATATAAGGGCGAACGACGGGAATCGAACCCGCGAATGCTGGAACCACAACCCAGTGCCTTAACCACTTGGCTACGCTCGCCTAATTCTTAAAATAAATATACACTAATATTATCACATAACATGTTATTTTTGTTAATATTGATGTAAAGAATTTTCAATAAAATTAAACTATAGATTCTTAATTACAGATTTGCATATATTTTATTTCTTTATCTAGAAATTTTTTAAGTTGGAAATTTATAATCAAAAAATACTGATTGTTGATGAAGACTTTACTTTACTTCAATTATTAAAAACACGTCTTACTATCTTGGGCTATGAAACGATTTTAGCCTCTACTGGTAAAGATGCACTTATTAGTTTTAGAAAAGAACAACCGGATCTAGTTATTCTTGATATAATATTACCGAAGTTAGATGGTTATGAAGTTTGTCGTACAATCCGTTTAGACTCTCAAGTCCCAATAATTATATTAACCACACTTAGTAGTCTATCGAATCGAATAACAGGTTTAGAATTGGGGGCTGACGACTACATTACTAAACCTTTTTCGCCATCAGAATTAGAAGCGCGAATCAAGTCTGTTTTGCGACGGTACAATTTTCAAAAATCCTTAAGCCCACCAAAGAAAAAAAAAATTCAAATTAGTAACTTGTCTATCGATATGAACGATAGGGTTATTTCTAAAACTAACTCAAAAATAAAACTTACTAGTATTGAATATAATCTTTTAAGATTATTAATTGAAAATGCTGGAGAAAAACTATCGCGAACAACTATTTTAAACAATGTATGGGGCTATACACCAGAAAGGTCCGTAGACAGCCGAATAGTTGATGTTCATATATCTAGGCTTCGATCAAAAATAGAAGAGGATCCTAGTAATCCTGACCTTATATTAACCATACGAGGGACGGGTTATATGTTTCAAAAATGTAACTAAAGTTTTTTTTATTTATACAAATTTAATACCTTTTAATTTGATTAAAAGATTGGTTTTTCAGTTTAACCAAACTGACGTTTAGAAAGTTCCAATCTAATAATAAAATTACCATCCTGACACATGTGGACGTATTCTAAATTCTAATTGTTAAAACTTTAAACGAATCTTTATAAATGTTTAACATAAAAAAAAATGTCTACAAGTACCTTTTACCAAACTTGTTAGAAACACAGCGCATAAGTTTTTGTTGGTTTATTGAATTAGGTTTTGTTCAAGAATTAGAAAATTTTTCTACTATCCGAGATTACCTTAATGAACTAGAGTTAAACCTATCGGCTAAATTTTATAAAATAAGACAACCAAAGTACACACTTGCAGAAGCAAAACGTCGTGATATTACTTATAGTGTTAGAGTTTATACCCAAGTTCAACTTATTTACCTAAACAACCCTAACAATACTACAGAAAACGAAGTCCTACTTTGTGATATCCCGCTAATGACAAATGAAGGAACGTTTTTAGTAAATGGTATTGAACGTATTATTATAAACCAAATAGTCCGAAGCCCAGGAATTTATTATAAAACAGATTCAGATAAACAAAATTTCCGATACTATACTGCTAGTCTTATTTCTAACCGTGGTACCTGGGTAAAATTTGAAATTGATAAAGATGATTTAATACATGTAAAAATTGATAAGGCAAAGAAAATTTCTGCTTATATTTTCTTAAAAACTGTTGGTTTACAGGATTATGATATTTTCAATTGTCTGGACCATCCTGAATACTTTAGAAAAACTTTTAAAGAACACGAAAATTTATCTTTAGAAGATGCATTTTTAGAATTGCATAATAAGCTGCGACCAGGTGAACCCGCAACTGTAAAAGCCGGGCAGCAACTTCTTTACTCAAGATTTTTTGATCCTAAAAGATATGATTTAGGGCGTGTTGGAAGATATAAAATAAACAAGAGATTAAATCTTGATGTCAAAAATAGCGTACATATTCTAACGTCAAAAGATGTATTGTATATCGTTAACGAATTAATTAATTTTCGTCTTGCTCCCACAATAGAGGATGATATAGATCATTTAGGCAACCGAAGAATAAGATCTATAGGTGAACTTCTTCAGAATCAAATACGGATTGGGCTAAATAGACTAGAAAGGATCGCTCAAGAAAGGATGACAATTTGTGAGCAAAAGTATTTGCGAGTAAACGTCTTAGTCAATCCTAAACCTTTAGTCTCATCGATAAGAGAATTTTTTGGTTCAAACCCCCTTTCACAATTTATGGACCAAACTAATCCATTAGCTGAATTAACTCATAAACGCCGATTATCAGTTTTAGGTCCGGGCGGAATTACACGAGATCGAGCAGGGTTCGCTGTACGAGATATTCATCCAAGTCAATATGGAAGAATTTGTCCTATTGAGACACCTGAAGGACCAAATGCTGGATTAATTGGTTCCTTATCTACGTATGGAAGAGTAAATTCATATGGTTTTATTGAAACCCCATTTTATAAAGTAGAAGAGGGAAAAGTTCTTCAAAATTCTTATCCTATTTATTTAGATGCGAATGCAGAAGATAAATGTCGTTTAGCAGCGGGGGATGTAGAAATCAGTTCTGAGGGCACTATTCAAAACAAGATGATCCCAGTTAGGTATTGTCAAGACTTAGTCAATGTTCTTTCGACAGAGGTAGATTACGTGGCAGTATCTCCTATTCAAGTTGTATCATTAGCTACCTCACTTATTCCGTTTTTAGAACACGATGACGCAAACCGTGCATTGATGGGGTCTAATATGCAAAGGCAATCTGTACCATTGTTATATCCAGAAGCCCCCTTAATCGGCACAGGGTTAGAAGGTCAAACTGCTCGTGATTCTGGTATGACTGTTCTAAGTTCTAGTTATGGTAAGGTTACCAAAATTAACAGTGGAAAAATTATTGTAACAGATAAAAAAGATAATATCTTTGTTTATAGTTTAACCAAATACCAACGTTCAAACCAAGATACATGTATTAATCATAGAACATTCGTCTCGATTAATGAAAAAGTAACAATGGGACAAATTATTGCCGATGGGGCTTCAACCGAAGGTGGGGAATTATCAGTCGGTCAAAATATTATAATTGCCTATATGCCATGGGAAGGTTATAACTATGAGGATGCTTTTGTAGTAAGCGAACGTTTACTTTATGATGATTTATACACATCTCTTCACATCGAAAAATTTGAAATTGAAATTCGCCAAACTAAGCTAGGTATGGAGGAAGTTACGCGTGATTTACCTAATGCTAGTGAATATTCAATAAGAAATTTAGATGAAAATGGTATCGTAAAAATTGGTACATGGGTAAATGCTGGAGATATTCTAGTCGGCAAACTTACACCTAAAGGAGAATCCGATTATCCACCAGAAGGTAAATTATTGCGAGCAATTTTCGGAGAAAAATCCCGTGATGTTCGAAATACATCTTTGAAACTTCCTCATGGAACTTGTGGTCGAGTGTTAGACGTCAAAATTTTTTCTCGTGGTAATCGCGATGATTTACCGCCTGGGACAGATGAAGTATTAAAAGTATACATTGCACAGACACGTAGGATTCAAATAGGTGATAAAATGGCAGGAAGACATGGTAATAAAGGCATTATATCAAAGATCCTACCACGACAGGATATGCCATACTTGCCTGATGGAACCCCTGTTGATATGATTTTAAATCCTTTAGGAGTTCCATCTCGAATGAATGTTGGACAAATTTTTGAATGCCTTCTTGGACTAGCTGCGGAGAATTTAAATGTACGTTTTAAAATTGTTCCTTTTGATGAAATGTATGGAACGGAAGCTTCACGAGCTTTAGTTAATAAAAAATTAAAGGAAGCTTCCATTTCTAAAAAATGGATTTTTTCAAATCAACATCCAGGTAAAATGGTACTCCGAGATGGAAGAACAGGACAATTTTTCGAAAATCCAATAACTATCGGTCGTGCTTACATGTTGAAACTTGTCCATCTAGTTGATGATAAAATTCATGCACGTTCAACCGGCCCTTATTCACTAGTTACTCAACAACCACTTGGTGGTAGAGCACAACAAGGGGGGCAACGTTTAGGCGAAATGGAAGTTTGGGCTCTTGAAGCATTCGGTGCTGCCTATACATTACAAGAACTTTTAACGATTAAATCTGACGATATGCAAGGACGCAATGAAACTTTAAATGCCATTGTTAAAGGTTTACCTATACCCAAGCCTGGAATACCCGAATCTTTTAAAGTATTGATGCGTGAACTTCAGGCTTTATGTCTGGATGTTGCTACTTATAAATTGAATGTTTATAACAAAAACAGGTTACAAGATTACGAGATAAACTTAATGAATGAAAACCTGGGAAGTTTCGAAAAACAAATTTTAAATAGGAATATTTTATCTTCAGATAATAGTGATAGAAACTCACAACTTTCTTTATAAAAAAATTTCTTGTAAATCTAATAAAGAATTAATTTATTAAAAATTATCGGATTAAATACTTGACCTTTATGTTACAAATAGAACAATCATTTGATTATGTGAAAATCAATTTGGCTTCACCCTCTCGAATTCGAAGTTGGGGAGAAAGAAACCTTCCAAATGGTGAAACTATTGGTGAGGTAATAAAACCAGAGACCATAAACTACCGAACTCTAAAACCTGAAATGGGAGGATTATTTTGTGAACGTATATTTGGTCCCGTAAATGATTGGGAATGCCATTGCGGTAAATATAAACGCGTTAGATATAAAGGAATTATTTGTGAACGGTGTGGAGTTGAAGTCATCGAATCTAATGTTAGAAGACACCGCATGGGCTTCGTTGAATTAGCTTCATCGGTAACTCACGTCTGGTACGTAAAAGGTAGACCAAGTAAAATTGCCTTAATTTTAAACATTTCTCTAAAAGATTTAGAACAAATTGTTTATTTCAATTCTTATGTTATAGTAAATCCAGGCAGAAGTAATGAACTTACTTATAAACAGCTTCTCGTTGAAACCGATTGGCAAGTTTTTGATGCAACCCGAACTGATACTAATGATGTAGAAATCTCGATTGGAGCGGAAGCAATAAAAACATTATTGACAGAACTGGATTTGAAAAATGAGTCAAAAGAATTAAGATTACTAATTCCGTCAGCTAAAGAACAAGACCGCGAGAAATTAATTAAACGCTTGCGAGTAATTGATCAATTTATGGCGTCCGGATCTCAACCTTCTTGGATGGTATTAGATATAATTCCTGTATTACCACCAGATCTACGACCAATGGTACAACTTGACGGGGGACGTTTTGCAACCTCTGATCTAAATGATTTATATAGGCGGGTAATAAACCGAAATAATCGTTTGGCCCGTTTACAAGAAATTATGGCGCCGGAATTAATTATTCGAAATGAAAAACGAATGTTGCAAGAGGCTGTAGATGCTTTAATAGATAATGGTAAACGGGGAAGAGCGGTTTTTGGTTTAAATAACCGCCCTTTAAAATCTTTATCAGATATAATTGAAGGTAAACAAGGTCGTTTTCGACAAAATTTATTAGGAAAGCGTGTTGATTATTCAGGACGTTCCGTAATTATTGTAGGACCGGAGTTAAAACTTAACCAATGTGGTTTGCCACGCGAGATGGCTATAGAACTTTTTCAACCATTTGTTATCCATAGATTAATTTATGAAGGCTTAGTTAATAATATTAAAGCCGCAAAAAATATTATCCAAAATAACGAAACATTAGCTTGGGAAATTTTGGAGCAAGTAATGGCTGGCCACCCTATTTTGTTAAATCGAGCACCAACATTACACCGTCTAGGTATCCAATCCTTCGAACCTACACTTGTAGAAGGTAGAGCCATAAAATTGCATCCGTTAGTTTGTCCAGCATTTAATGCTGATTTTGATGGGGATCAAATGGCTGTACATATCCCATTATGCTTAGAAGCTCAAGCTGAAGCACGTATGCTAATGCTAGCACCAAATAATTTTTTATCTCCAGCAACAGGAGATCCTATACTTACTCCTAGTCAAGATATGGTTCTTGGCTCGTACTATTTAACTGCGAATAATCCAACAGAGCAAACATTAGAAGATCAATATTTTTACAACTGCGATGATGTAATTCGTGCATATAAACAATCTTTATTAAATTTGCACACTTTTGTATGGGTTCGTTTTGATCCTGTAGATCAAGATCAATTAGGTTCATTGAAAAACATAAATTTGCCAGAACAAAAAGTCCATGATCGCACTTTATGTTTAACCCCTGAGATGCAGGTAAAAAAAGATCTAGCGGAAAATCTACTACAAGTTTATATAAAAACAACTCCTGGACGTATTCTTTTAAATCAATCCTTTGAGTACGAGTAACAAGTTGGTAACTTAAAATTAAAAATTAGAAAATGGTCGATGAACTAAAAAAAAGAACGACTTTTAGTAATGAAGTAATAAATAAAAAAAAATTACAAAAGTTGATGTATTTAACCTTTCACAACTACGGAACTATAAGGTCTTCTTTAATAGCTGATAAAGTCAAAAATTTAACCTTCCATTATGCCACTTTATCTGGCATTTCATTAAGTGTGGAAGACCTTCGTGTACCATTTAGAAAGCGTAGCTTAATAGGATTAACTACAAATGAAGTAGAGATAACAGAACAAAATTATGACGGTGGAAATATTACGGCTGTGGAACGCTTTCAAAAAATTATTGATATATGGAACAATGCTAATAATACCTTAAAAGATGAGGTTTTAACTTATTTTCGAGAAAGTGATCCCTTAAACCCTTTATATATAATGGCATTTTCGGGCGCCCGAGGAAATATTTCGCAAGTAAGACAGCTTGTTGGAATGCGGGGATTAATGGCTGATCCACAAGGGCAAATCATTGATTTACCTATTAAAAGTAATTTTCGTGAAGGATTAAAAGTTACTGAATATATTATTTCCTCTTACGGTGCAAGAAAAGGGCTCGTTGACACGGCACTTCGTACGGCTGATTCCGGATATTTAACAAGACGTCTAGTAGATGTTGCACAAGACATTATTGTCCGTGAAGAAGATTGTTTAACTAAAGAAGGGCTATCTTTAGATGATTTGTTTAAAAAAAATAAAACAGAATTAACACTTGAAGATCGATTAGTTGGAAGGCTTTTAACCAATCCAATAAATATTCCAAATGAAAATTTAATTATCCCTGCAAATACAGAAATCGATAAAGCTTTAATTACTAAAATTCAAAATTTAAAATTAGACGATATAGTAGTACGTTCACCGTTGACGTGTGAGGCAGTAAGATCAGTTTGTCGTAATTGCTACGGTTGGCATTTGTCCTATTCTAAAATAATTGATTTAGGCGAAGCTGTAGGTATTTTAGCTGCACAATCAATTGGAGAACCCGGAACTCAATTGACAATGCGTACTTTTCATACTGGAGGGGTATTTTCTGGAGATTTAACAAAACAGATTAGGGCACCCTTTACTGGAACTCTGAAATACGATTTAAAATCGAATATTGCAATTGTCCGAACAATACACGGAGAGAAAGGATTCAATTTAATGGAAGATGCACGACTATACATCGAAGATGAAACAAATACAATTTGTTCATTAGATATCCCATCTGGTGCAATGTTATTAGCCAATAATGAACAAAAAATTTACTTTAATCAAATTATTGCAGAAATTAAAAAGGATGCTAATTTAATTTTAGAAGAAGATCGAAGAGATATTTATACAAAAGCTTCCGGAGAAGTTTTTCTTCAAAATGTAAAAGTAGAAGAAAGTATCGATAGTCAGGGTGCAACAAAAAAAATCGCTAAAACGGCAGGATTAATATGGGTTCTTTATGGGGATCGTTACTTACTTCAAGGATCTGCGAAATTAAATGTTGAAGTTGGCCAAAAATTTTTACCGAACGACACTATTGCAAGTCAAAAAATCATCAACAATCATCAAGGAATCGTTAATTTTGAAGACTATTCGAATAATCGAGAAATAAATATTGTAAGCTCATTCACGGTGATAGAGAATGGGCAAATTATAGAAACGGATTCCGAGTTTGATGTTTTCGAATTAGTGACACCAAAAAGTAAAAAACTATTTCAGTTAAACATTAAACAAAAAGAAATTCTTAAACATGGGCAAACTATAGCATGTTTAAAGGAAAATATTTACAAAACTAATACAGGCGGGATGATTTACTACTCCACTGAATCACCCAACAATAAAAAGAAGCGAAATACAAAAAAGATATTTAAGGGATTTTTGTATTGGATACCAGAAGAAACTCATCAGTTAAAGTCTTTAGACTTAGAAAATTTGAAAATTAAAGATGGATCTTTTGTAAAAAAAGGAACAACCCTTCTACCGAATATTACATCAAAAATAGATGGTTTTATTCAAGTTGATGAATATGATTCTGAATTAATTATAAAACCCGGTGAATTATATCAACTTAATAGACTTAAAGATTATAAATCTTTAGCATACAAAAGTAATCGATTTATAGGA
>Ga0115104_10400354_pt1 | contig 10902 bp, 14 predicted proteins | sample CN18umnscriptome_2_FD_89649 | JGI IMG/M metagenome (GOLD analysis project Ga0115104, IMG submission 89649) | Marine eukaryotic communities from Pacific Ocean to study complex ecological interactions - CN13ID_70_C50_10m_0.8um Metatranscriptome... | ecosystem: Environmental > Aquatic > Marine >...
GATGAGAAGCGTGAAGGCACAGCCAAATTCTCTGACGACCTTTATGAATACAAGAAGGACTATGACTTCGGAAAAGACATGCCAAAGTTAGGACTTGCTACTCTTAAACCATCAGCTTACTTCACCAGAATGGTCTGGAGAGGAAGCACCCAAGTTGGTTTTGGCTTCAAAGGAAGGACCTTCGTGGCAGGATATTGCGTCCAGGGTCCAACTGTCGCCACAACAGCGGAAGAATATGACACAAACGTGCAACCAGAATGTGTTAAGGATGGTTACAATGTGTGCTTCAATAACCTCCAAGTAGACAAGCATAACGAGTACAGAGTCATGCATGAGAATTACAGCAAGATCAAGGTCAACGTTGATGCCGCCAGAGAACTTCATAAACAAATGAGTGCTGAGGGCTTCACCGAGACCAAGAGAGAGGGTGACTGGGAAGCGTGCAATGAATTGAAGTTTGAAGAAGGAGATGAGGCCAAGGTTTTAGCCCTGGTGACATCCACTACTCCAACTGATGACTGGTATGCAGGTCACGATCAGTATGACTTCGAAACCAACCAACCAAAGGACACTGGAGATAAGGAAAAATCTGAGAAATTCACCCAGGTCGTCTGGAAAGACACTGAGTCAGTTGGATTTGCCATCAGCGGTAAGACTGTGATTGCTTGGTATTGCCCAAAGGGTAACACTGGTGACGCTAACAAGTTCAAGGTCAACGTTGGCTAGAAATGTTAGGAGGCTGATGACAAGATGAACAAGTGTGTGAACAAATCATACTTGAAAGAGGTAAATGCCAAGAGGGCCCTTCATGGAGCCGCGGATCTTTCAACCGACTCGGGTGCTGCCGCCGAAATCCAAAAGCAAATGGCCGATCCAGCTTACACCTCTCCAGAAGGTCTCGAGCGCGAAGGCTCCTACGAAGACTGCAACCAATTGGTCTACAAGTATGAGCTCCGAAGCACTCAGGCTGAAATGAACCTCATGATCAAGCCAGATACCGCTGTCGGAAGCTGGTACAAGGGACAACAATACTATGACTTCCAAAAGGGGACCGTCGTCGATCTCGGCAAGGACGCCACCGCTGCCAAGAAGGACAAAGCCAAGAAAGCTCAAGAGGCCTTCACTCAGTTGGTCTGGTTATCATCAGAGAAGGTCGGCTTTGGTATCAAGGACGAATACGTCGTCGCTTGGTTCTGCCCAGCTGGTAACGAGGGCTCAGCTCATGACTACGTTGAAAACGTGAACCCAGTCTGCATTGTTGACGGATATAACAGATGCTACAACAATATGGCTTTGAAATACCACAACCAGATGAGAGCCCTGAGAGAGGACACCGATGCTCTTAGACTCGACCCAGAGATTGCCGCCAAGATCTAGAAAGAGATGGACGCAGAGGGCTTCGAGGGAACCATCTAGGACATGGGAGCTTTCGCTGCTTGCGGTGAGAACATTTTCATCCAAACAACTGCCAGTAAAGTTGAAGATCTTGCATCTACCAACGCTGCCTCAAAGGCCTGGTATGCTGGAGAAGCTGAGTATGACATTGAAAAGGGATCAGCAAAATCACCAAACGACAAAGACAAGTCCGCTGCTGCTCTTAGATTCACCCAAATGGTCTGGAGAGGCACCTCAACTGTAGGATTTGGAGTTAAGGACAAATGGGTTATTGCCTGGTATTGCAATTCAGCCGGTAATAACGGTGGACCATAGAACTACAAGAATAATGTTGGAGCTGCATGCATGCAAGATGGATACAACACCTGCTATGCCGAGAAAGCTCTTGCTGCACACAACCTCAGGAGGGGTTACCATGAGTCCAAAGCCCTGACTCTTGATAAAGCCATGTCAAAGGCCCTTCAAAAGGAGCTTGACGATCCAATGTCCACACTCACAGGGGACACTTCAAGCCGACCATCTATTGCTGCTGAATGTGGCCAAAACTCTTTCGAAGAAGCTGACCCAGCTCAGGTCACCGCAATGTTCTACAACGACGCTGCCACCGAGTCTTGGTATGAAGGCAAGAAATACTATGACTTCAAGGCTGGAGACTTCTTGGCTGAACTCGATGGTGAGGCTGTGACTGCAGAGCAGAAGGCCGAAGGTGGAGAATTCACCAGAATGGTATGGGGTGAAACCACAACTGTTGCTTTTGGAATCAGTGATAGATACGTCTTCGCCTGGTACTGCGCCCCACAAGGAAACACCGGTGCTGTAGATAACTGGAAGAAGAACGTCAAGAAGGACTGCGTCAAGGACGGTGTCGACACTTGCTACGTTGAGATGGCCCTTAAGGCTCACAACGAAAAGAGAGCTAGACACAGAGGTGGCCGACCACTTGAGGCTGATGCTGCCGCTTCCAAGGCCATCCAAGCTGAATTGGACAAGGAAGGCTTCTCAGGTGTCATCAACAACAGACCAAATCAATTCCTTGACTGTGGATAGAACGTCTACGAAGCAAAGGATACTTCTGAAGAGGGACTCAAGAAAGCCTACGAAACAAACCTGGCAACTGAATCCTGGTATTCTGGAGAACAATACTATGATTACTCAACTGGTAAGCCAAGAGATCAAAACAGTGATGCTAAAGTCAAGTTGGAGAATGCGTTCGCCAATGTTGTTTGGGCCTCAACTACCACCGTCGGCTTCGGTGTTAAAGGAAAGTGGATCGTAGCTTGGTATTGCAATACCAAAGCCACTCCTATGGACGCCGTTGCTTCTCTCAATAACATCGGCAAATAATGCTTAAGAGGTGGATTCAACCACTGTTTGAACAACCAACAGCTCAAAGCACATAACCAAAAGAGAATGATGCATGACACTAGACCATTGACTTTCGACAACCATATCGCTGTCTCACTTCAGAAAGCTATGGACAAGGAAGATGTCTTCAATGTCGCTACTGTCGCTCTCCCAACAAGTCTTGTTGGTAAATGCACACAAAATGTATTCGACCAGGAAGATGATGCTAAGGTCCTTGAGCTTGTTACCTCAGATGCCGCAACTGATTCTTGGTATGCAGGAATGAAGCATTTCAACTTCGAAACTGGAGAATCAAGAGCTCCAAACGACACAGATATGAACAATCAATTCTTAGCATTCTCAAGAATGATGTGGAGAAAATCAACTAAGGTTGGTTTTGGTATCAGAGGATCCTATGTGATGGCATGGTACTGCAATGAACCCATGAAAACTCAAACCCAAACTGCTGCTGATTACAAGCTCTACAAAGCTAACGTTGGAAAACTTTGCCTCGTTGATGGTTATAACCAATGCTATAATGATAAAGCCATTGAAGCGCACAACGCTGCCAGAGAAAAGCATGAGGGATATTCTCCACTTGTGTTCGATAAGGATATCGCTACAGCCATCCAGGCTCAACTTGACTCACCAAGTTTCGTTGGAACTATTTCACAAGCACAAAAAGGAAAATATGCTAATTGTGGAGAAAATGTCTATGTCTTAACCGATTTGACTAAGTTAAGTGATGTTCTCTTGACCAACATGGCAAGCAACTTCTGGTATAAGGGTATCAATCAGTATGACTTTGCAACTAACCAACCAAAGACTGGAATCAATGAAGCTCAATTAGACCAAGCCAACAGTTTCCAACAAATGGTTTGGAGAGGAACCAAGAGGGTAGGATTCGGAGTCTTCGACAAATACGTCGTTGCCTGGTACTGTGAGGATAAGGGTGAACTATCCAATGCCATTGAATCCAAAGCCAACGTTGGTAGAATTTGCTACAAACATGGATACAATCAATGCTACAATGATCTTTCTCTTGTACATGTTAACAAAATGAGAAAGAACCATAAAGCTAAGCCATTGACATTTGATGAGGATGCTGCTAGAGCAATTCAACATGAATTGAACAGAGCCGACTTTGATGGATCTATGCCAGATTCAGAATCAAGACCAATTGGTTTCACAGGATGTGGACAATCAGTATTCTACCAAAGTGATTATTCTCAAAGACATGAAGTTTCAACCACAAACATGGCCACTGAGGCATGGTATAAGGGAATCACATCATACAACTTTGACACCAATCAGCCAAAAACTGGTAACGGAGAATACATTAAGGAAGATGGATAATGCGCCTCTGCTATGAATCTTCAAGAGAAATTATCAGAATCACGATTCCCACAGGCATCTGCTGACACCCTTGCTGAATGCAGATCACAATGTGATGATAACATCAAATGCTATGCATTTGAATTTGATGCATCTGAGGATATCGAGTGTGTACACATCTAATTAGAGCATGCCAGAGGTGATGCCTCCGTCAGAGATGCTTTGGATACTACCAACGCTAAATGCTACATCAGAGCTAAATACAGATCTAGAGGAGCCGCAGATAACTTCACCCAAATGGTCTGGAGAAACTCTGAGAAAATTGCCTTTGGTGTCAGATCACCATGGGTTGTTGCATGGTACTGCCCAGGAGGAAACACTCCAGCTCCAGGTACTTCAGGTAGCGGTGCTGCTTACGAAAAGAATGTTGCTAGAACATGCATTGTTGACGGTATGAATGTTTGCTACAACAAACTCGCTCTTCAAGCACATAATGATAAGAGACTTAATCATGAAAATACTCCACCAATGTCAACTGACTTTGACGCTGCCAAAGCTATCTAAGCTATCATGGATAAGCCAGACTATAAAGGACAAATGCCATTATCTATCAATAGACCAGCCGCTTATAAAGATTGTGCCGAATCTACCTATACTATGTGGGATCCAACCAAGATTGAACAACTATCAGTTGGTCAAGATGGATTAGATTTTGCAACTGAGTACTGGTATACACAAGGAAGTGCTCAAATTAACTTTGCAAATAATCAACCAAGACTTGGAGCACTTCAAAGAGATGTTAATGATCTTCTATATATTATCTGGAGACAAACAACCAAGGTTTCATTTGGTATCAAAGACCAATACGTTACTGCATGGTATTGTGATGTTACCCCATTAAGCTCCTTAGGTAAAGTCGAAGTTGCTAGTATTGAATCTTCACCACTTTTGAACCTTTCAAGTGGAAGAAGACTACTTAGCAGCCATAGAATGCTATCTTCCCATAATGAAAATCTTGCCTCAAACGCAATGGATGGTAACAAGCAAACTTATATGGTCACAGTTAGAGGTCTTGGAATGAAATGGACTGCCAATCTTAAGAAAGAAAACATGAAAGTTCAATCCGTCAGAATCACTAACGCTAACTCAAATACTTCAAGATTCACAAAATACAGAGTGAGCATTGGATCTACTGCTTGTGGTTTAACACCAGAAGTTGTTGGATCTAGTGAAACAGTTGTCGTTACTTGTGGAACTTCACCAAACTTCCTTATTGGAAGTACAGTAACTATTGAAACAACAACTGATACTAACTTGTAACTTGCTGAAGTTGAAATTATTGGAACTGATGGTACACAAGAATCAATTAATGATTCCTTGTAGGACAATGCTGGTCCACCATGTAACATTGAAGGATTTGATTCTTGCTATACTGAATTGGCTTTAAGTAGACACAACGACTACAGAGAGGGCCATGAATTCGACGCTCAAGCTGGAGGATCAAGAACACTGACACCTTTACTCACATCAAATGATCAATATGCCATAGATCTTCAGAAACAAATGAACTCCAAGAACTTTAGAGGAAGTGCAAGCCAAATCAAAGTCCCAGATGATTGCACTATGAACATGTATGAAGAAACTGGACCATCATCTGCTGTTGCAGATCTTAATAGAAATCATGCAGCTACTGATTCATGGTATCTTAATGGTGAACAACACTATAATTATGAAACAGGAGCACCAAAGGATGGAGCTTCAAATGCTGAGAAAGCACAGGTTGATGATTTCACAAGAATGGTTTGGAGATCAACTTCAACTGTTTCATTTGGTATCAAAGGAAAGTACGTTGCTGCTTGGTATTGTGCTTAGAAAGGAAATACATAAGCTGCTACATCTGCTGCTATTTCTAAAATCTACAAAGCTGAAGTTGGTAACAGTTGCCTTGACATCTCAGACAGAACTATTAATAAGGTATTGATGATGAATGAGTGCTACAACAAGAGACAACTCAAGAACCATAATGATAAGAGAGACCTTCATGAGTCTAACAAACTCACAATTAATGAAGAAGCTGCCACTCATATTCAAAGAATCATGTACGAAATGGAAAGAGGAGATACAATTGAAATGCCATAACCAAGTATGAGACCATCTAAATTCAGAGAATGTGGTGAAAATATCTATGAAGGAGCTGATCGTGTGAAAACATTCCTCTCAGGTATTGCTACTGATGATTGGTATAATGGATGGAACGATTACAACTTTGAGGAATATAAGCCAAAGAATGCATTCGATACTTATGAATCAGACCAATTCACTCAACTTGTTTGGAAACGAACTCAAAGTGTTGGTTTTGGTATTAGAGGAAACACAGTTGTTGCTTGGTATTGCGATGCTGGAAACACCCCAAGAACTGAATCTGCTTTCATGCAAAATGTTTCTAAGGTCTGTGTTCAAGGCACTGGTCAAAACATATGGAATGTTTGCTATAATGAAAGAGCTTTGAAGAAGCACAACAGCTACAGAATCATTCACGGAACTGATGATACTGGATTTGAACTTGACCAAGGTATTGCCTAGGCTATTCAATTCATGATGAAAGAAGAAAAAGACCTCGATGATGTTGAAGCAAGACCAGAGAAATATCAGAAATGTGGCCAAAATGTCCTTCAAGGAGAAAATGCTTTCAATCTTTTAACCACAAACGAAGCAAGTATCCAATGGTATGGTGGAAAGTCCAACTACAACTTTGGAGCTGGAAGACCTAACTCAGATGCTGTCGAATAATCAGCAATGTAATTCACTCAAATCGTTTGGAAGGGTAAAGGAACCAGAAGAGTTGGATTTGGTATCAAAGACACAACTGTTGTTGCTTGGTATTGTGAAGCAGGTAATGAACCAGATACTGCTGAAGCCTTCAAGGCTAACGTGTTTGAAGCTGGTAACGCTGAATACTGTGTTGATGACACTGTCAATACATGTTACAATAAAAAGGCAGTCAACATTCATAATGATCTTAGAATTGACCATGGATCTCCAGACCTCACATTCAGTCACGATATTGCAAAGGCTGCCCAAGCTGAACTTGCTAAATAATTCCCATCATCATGCTCAACTGGATCATTCACAGGTACTACACCACATGATAGACCTCATGCCTACAAAGACTGTGGAGAGAACTGGTTCTACAACTCCAATAATGAAGTCCTTATGGCTACTGATGCTGCTACAGATGGATGGTACGATGGAATGCTTTCCTGGGACTTTAAAACCGGAACTCCACAAGTCACTTAATCTGTTTCACGTGCTCATGATTTCGCCACAATGATTTGGAAGGGAACCAATATTCCTGCTGGTTCATCTCACAATGTTGGTTTCGGTATTCATTGCAATTATGTATTGGCTTGGTATTGCCCATCAAGACCAGAGGATCCAACTGTCAAGACTACTCTTTAGAATGTTTGTAGATCTGATGGATCATGCGAAAGTTCAGAGTACCAATGCACTAAGGATGGATACGATGAATGCTACAACCAAATGGCTACCAGAGCACACAACGAGAAGAGAAAGCAACACTGCGCCAGCTCAGTGACCATTGACGCAACCATGGCTAAATCACTTCAACTAATGATCAGCAACAGCCAAAACCCAACTGACCCAGCCAGCAGACCAGAGCCATACAGAACATGCTACGAGAACTTCTATCAAGCTACCTGGCCAACCACCGATGAGGAAGTCAGAGACACCAACGTCGCTACCGAGAAATGGTATAGCCACCATGATAGATATGACTTCACCACCGGTCTTGGAAGCCCAAGATTCGCTGCTGATTCTTTCACTGCTGTTGTTTGGGATGATCCAACTGGTGCCACTTCCTTCAAGGTTGCTTTCGCCAGAAGACACAACTTTGTCTTGGCTTGGTACTGCCCAGGTCCAACTGCTGACAAGCCTAGTTATGGAGTCAACGCACCAAGAGACAAGATCACTGATGGTCAGTATATTGAAGCTGACTATGCTGCCAACTATGCCAAGTCTGTTAAGGATTCAAACTGCAAAAAGAAGTGCGAGAATGACCTCGTAAAGGACAGATACGCCAAGTGCTACCAAGATAAGGCTTTGGTCGCTCATAACAAGAAGAGAGATGAGCACAGAGTGCCATAACTTGAACTTGATATTGATCTCGCCAAGAGAGCTCAGAAGCATGCCGTCTCTTTGGCCAATGGAGGTTCAGTTCCAGCATTCTCAGCCTCTGAGGATTGCAGTTACAATACTTGGTCAGCTGATACAACTGACAACGCCGATGATGGTGAGAAAGCCACTGACTACTGGTACACCAAGGGAACCAACTATGACTGGAACAATAGGATCTATGATGCTGCCAAGAAGGACTTCACCAACTTGATCTGGAGAAGCGCAACAAGAGTTGGATTTGGTATTAGTGGAAAGCATGTTGTTGCTGTCTATTGCCAGACTAGAGGAAACGTTTTCGGCAGATTCAACTGCAACGTTTGCCCCAAGGATGTTGGATGCGACGCTCAACAATGCCCACTCCCAGACGCTGTCTGCTCAAGCAGTGACGGCCATGGAAACGCCGAGTTCTCACTCACCACCGACAAGGAGAGCCTCAGAATCATCGCTACAGTCAAGAAGGGCCACATCTACTCAGTCGCCCTCGGAAGCACTTCACTCGTCGACAGTGATCTGATCGTCTTCCACGCCAAGAACACCGCTGAGGACTCAAAGGTCACCGACAGCAGAGCCACTCAATCTCAAGCTGTTCCAACTGATGCCACTCAGACTGCTCTCAGAAATGTTGCTCAACCCATGGAGGCCGGAGACTACGTCAGATTCGATGTGACCAGATCATTGAACACTGGACTCAAGGAGCACTACATCTTCGTCAAGGGTAGGGCTCACAACATGGCCTGGGGACAATACAGGACCAGCGATTTCGCCAGCCTCTCTGCACAAGGAACTTGCGCCTTGAACCTCAAGGATCTTGACGCTCAACTTTGCCCAACCGCCAAGAGAGACAGCACCACCAACCCAAGCAGACAAAAGGACTGCTCACCAGCCATCCTTGACAAGTGCTTCGATGTTGAATCAGGTGCCTACAAGAACAGAAACTGCCCAGCTGGATCATATTGTGGAAGATGGATTCAATCTCAAGGAGGACAGAAGTTCTACGCTGATGGTTGCATCTTGCAGCAATACTGTGGAACCAGAGGAAACTACGGAGACAGCATCGGTGTTGACTTCGTGTGCCCAGATCAGACTCCAAACCCAGCCACCGTCCAACCACCAGTCCAGCCACCTGTCCAGCCACCAGTCCAGCCTCCAGTTCAACCACCAGTCGACACTGGTAGACAAGGAACCAGGTGCACTCTTGTCCAAGAAAATGACACCAACGACTTGATGAGAGTCAACAAGTGCTCTACATTCGATTACTGTACCTCTCAGCAAACCGGTCGTGGCGACAACTCCTTGTGTGGAGGTAACGAGTTGTGCGGAAGCTACGCCTGGAAGAGCTCAAGTGGCACCACTCTTGCCAACTTGGATGCCTGTATCCTCAAGAAATATTGTGGACTCCAAAGAGCCAAGAACCCAAGCTACAACGCCGACGGAACTCAATATGAATATGAAACCAGCTTCACCTGTAGTGGTGCCACCGCAACAGTTGTCCCAACTTGCCAGAACGGACAAGTCTTGGTCGGCGGTGCCTGCCAATGCCCAGCTGGACAATCTCTTGTGAATGGTTACTGCCAAGCTGCCTCATCATGCCTCCCAGACCAATATGCAGATTGGACTGGTGCTTGTACATGCGCTGCTGGATACTCTGTAACCACCTACGGAGGTGGATGTGAGCTTGTCAGCGTTCAATGCCTGTCAGCCCAGACCAATGTTGGAGGACAATGCACATGCTCAGATGGACAACAAGTCATCAACTACGGCACAGGATGTGAGCCAGTCCAACAATCCTGCCTCTCCGCCCAGACTCTCGTGAATGGAGTCTGCACCTGCCCACAGGGACAATATGAAGTCAACTATGGATCAGGATGCTACGAACCAGTCGGCACTACCTGTCTCTCAGGACAGACCTTGCAGGGTGGTGGCTGCACATGCCCACAAGGCTATACCAAGATCGACTACGGTACTGGATGTCAAGCAGTATCCAACTGCCTCGCTGCCCAATACGTCGACTGGTAAGGCCAATGCACTTGCCCACCAGGACAGAACAAGGTCACCTTCGGTAGCGGATGTGAGGAGCCAGCCGGTACTACCAATTGCTACGGTTCTCAGACCCTCCAGAACGGTCAATGCGTCTGCCCATTCGGACAGTCTGTCGTCAACTACGGAACTGGTTGCGAATCATAGAACTTCAATAATTGCTTGTCAGGCCAGACCTTCACCAACGGACAATGCACTTGCCCAGCTGGCCAGACCGTCGTGACATACGGTAGCGGCTGCCAAGGAAGCGTTCCAACAAGCTGTAACCCACTCAGTGAGATCACAACTCCAAGCGGAGGATGCGAAAGCTGCCCAAGCTATCAGAGACCAGTGAATGGAGCCTGCACAGAGCCACAATGCGCTGAGAACGAGTTCAACTCTGAAAATGGTTACTGCTACCCATGTGCCCCAGGAGCCGTAAGAAGCCCAGATGGCAGGTCATGTGTATGGGCCAACAGATCATTGTTGATGGACGATGACGACAGTGAAGAACCAATGAGTGAAGACGAAGCCTCCCAATTCTACTTAGACGAGGTCAAGAATCTGAAATCAATCAAGAACAGCTTCATCTCAAACCCATGAGCAGGTGAAACCACA
>Ga0115104_10794701_pt1 | contig 10882 bp, 12 predicted proteins | sample CN18umnscriptome_2_FD_89649 | JGI IMG/M metagenome (GOLD analysis project Ga0115104, IMG submission 89649) | Marine eukaryotic communities from Pacific Ocean to study complex ecological interactions - CN13ID_70_C50_10m_0.8um Metatranscriptome... | ecosystem: Environmental > Aquatic > Marine >...
AAAAAGAAGAAGCTTGTCTTATTGCACTGAAAGTGTTTATAGACAAAGTATTCTCAAGAAAGAAGAATGAAAATACTGTTGTCAACGTATCTCAATGCATTGGGCAAGCAATTGAATGTGAATGTCAGATGAGATTTTACGAAAAAACTTATCCGATGTTGTTGAAATCAATTGTGGACAAATATTGGCATGATGCAATGGGAACGCATCAAAAAACCGTTACAACACGTACACTGTGGAACCGTGTCGATGATGTTGAACCGTGGAAAGCGTGGCCTAAAACAACAAAAATTAAGATAGGTCAATGGTATGTAGATGCCATTTGTCAAATCACCCATTGGTTTAAAATCAAACATTTACACAAAGGACATAACATTTTTGATCCATCAGAGACATTCTATAAATACCAAGAAAAGATATTTGAATTGGCAGAGCTATTCTGTCCGCTCAAATTGCCAATGGTTTCCGAACCAAACAACTGGTCAATAGATGGTCAGGATGGTGGGTACTACACCAACAGGCTTGTAAAAAACTGTGATTTTATAAGGAGAGATAGCAAGGGCGGAACAATACGGGGACAAACACCTGTGGAATTTCTAAACAAGATTCAACAGACCTCGTTCAAGATCAACCAGTTTGTAGCTGATGTATCCGACACGTTATGGGAACAAGGAATTGAAATCGGTAAATTCAAACCGATAAAACCTGCTCCAGTTGTATCCAAACCCGCAGACATTGCCACCAATGCTGAATCAAGAAAAAACTATTGTCGTACAAGAGCTGAAATTGAGAATGAGCATAGAACTTACCTAAAGAAAACAGTAAGAACACGCATCACACTTGAAACACTAAAGATGTTTCGTGATGAAGAGAAGTTTTACCATGCATATAGTTTTGACTATCGAGGTAGATGCTATCCAATAGCAACTTTTCTATCACCACAAGCTGACGACTTTGGTAAATCACTTCTTCAGTTTTATGAGGGCAGTTTTGTCACTCCAGAAGCAGAAGAATGGTTGGCGTTTCAAGTAGCAACATGCTATGGGAACGGACTTGATAAATGTACAATGCAAGAAAGAAATCAATGGGCAAAGGATAATGAGTCTTTAATTCATGCTATTGCAACTGATCCGATTGGACGTATGTCTGATTGGGAAGTAGCTGATGAGCCATTCCAATTCTTATCAGCATGTGAGGAATACAATGCTTGTGTTATTGAATGCACAAGACAATTTACTCATCTACCAGTGGCGGTAGACGCCACGTGTTCTGGGATCCAGGTATTATCGGGCCTCGCCAGAGATAAAAGTGCAGCAAAACTTGTCAACGTAACACCATCAGACACAGTTCAAGATGCATATGCAGTCATTGCAGAAACATCTAAGCCACACATTCCAATTGAATTACATCATGTATGGAACAGGAAAGCGGTAAAGCGTTGTGTACTTACATTGCCGTACAATTCAAAACCACATAGCAATAGAGTTTACATAAGAGAAGCGTTAAGGGAACACGGCATTGAGATAGAACCGAAAGTTCTAACTGAGGTTGTGAAAGCTGTTAGAGATGCAATGTATGAAAAAGTTCCTGGTCCAATGGCAGTAATGGCATGGATCGAAAAGGAAGTTAGTAATGCATTCAAGCGTGGTGTAAAAGAACTTGAATGGGTAACACCATCAGGTTTTATAGTTAAACAAAAACTAAACAAGTACACAACTAAAACTGTTAAAACTAAACTGTATGGCAAACGTGTTGAAATTGAAGTTGGTGAAGAAGGTGATGAACCTGACATAAGACACCACAAAAATGCAACAAGTCCTAATCTTATTCATTCACTCGATGCATCACTTTTACATTTAACAGCTCTAAAATTCGATGCACCAATTGCACTCATACACGATTCAGTGTTATGTCGTGCAACAGATATGTCCAGTCTCAACGCGATTATTCGTGAAACTTACAGACACCTGTTCGCTGAAAATGATTTCCTAACGGAATTCGCCAAGCAAATTGGGGCTGAGACAGAACCACCAATAATTGGTGATTTAGATCCAAAAACAGTTACAAACTCCACTTATTTCTTTTGTTAATATGGCTAACAACACTTACGTTACGACAAATCCAGTCATCCTTGATGGCTATCAATCAATCTTTGAGCCTAACAAGTTCAATAAGCATTCAATGCAGATTGTTATGGATGGTGAGCACATCGATGCACTTGCTGATGAACGGCCTGAAATGCTTAATTGGGCTAAAAGTAAGGCTAAAACAAAGCGTGTCAACGTCCGCCTGGAGCCATGGGAAGAGGTTGCTGAAGGTAAGTTTAAAGTAAAATTCAGTTGGAATCCAGATGTAAAAGTTCCGATTGTTGACTCGAAGGGGGCACCAATCACAGGCAACCTCCCTCTTTACAGTGGGTCTACATGCAAGATTGCATTCCAACAGAAACCATATGCGTTGCCTGACAGTGTAGGCACAGCGTTAAGGATTAAAGCAATCCAAATCATTAGTGTTGCAGCTGGTGGATTGTCAGATGCAGGGGACCTCAATGAAGAATCTGCAGCGGCATTGTTTGGTGCAACTGAGGGATTCAGTGTTGACGATCCAAACGTCAAATATGTTGCAGCAAGTGAGCCGAGTATTGGGGCAGAGGATTTCTGATGGGATACCGCTCCGGCCTGGAGGAGCGAGTTGCTGAAACATTAGACACAATTGGCGTCATTTATGAATACGAGTCAACCCGCGTTCCTTACACATTGCAATGTCAGTATTCACCCGACTTTGTACTAGCCAATGGCATCTACCTTGAAGCCAAAGGTTATTTCAGTTCAAAAGATCGCCGCAAGATGCTTGCTGTGATTAAAGACAACCCTGATCTAGACATTCGCATGGTGTTTCAAAAACCATACCAAAAGCTATACAAAGGTTCTAAATCTACGTATGCCTCATGGTGTGAAAAACACAAGATTCAATACTGTTCTTACTATGACATTCCTGTTGAATGGCTGACATAGAAAGTGAGTTTGTAAGACACCTACCTTGTGAACATTGTGGATCATCTGATGCGAACTCCTTGTATTCAGATGGTCATACACATTGCTTTGCTTGTAACCACCACACCCGATCGTCTGATGATGAGCCAATGACCAGCTTTACAAACGTACAGCTTAAAGGTGCTGCAACCAGACTTCCTAAGAGAAACATCTCACAACAAATATGTGAGTTGTACAAGATCTATATGGATGGTGAGAGCCTACGCTTTCATTACTTTGATGAAGGTGGTCGGGTAATAGGTGTAAAAACCAAAACAAAAGACAAACAATTCCGTTATGAAGGTGCAACCGATGGCCGATTCTTTGGACAAAACCTATATCCCAGTCACGGCAAAACAATTGTCATTTTCGAGGGTGAACTCGACGCAGCGTCTGGTTCGGAGGCGATGCCAAAATGGCCCATCGTCTCACTACCTAGTGGAGCGGCCGCCGCTAAACGATCCATCCAACGAAACCTAGAGTATCTACAAGGATACACAAAGATCGTCTTATTCTTTGATAATGACGAAGCTGGTCAGCAAGCTGTTAAAGATGCTGCATCAGTACTTCCACCGGGTAAAACATTTGTAGCTCATCTACCTACCTACAAAGATGCTTCAGAGGCGTTGCAAGACAACGACTTTGAGTCAGTCAAACAAGCAATACACAAGGCAAATCCTTATCAACCTGATGGCATCGTTGATGCAAAAACTCTTTATGAAATCGTCACTGACCAGACAGACAATTCCCTACACGAATATCCATTCAAGAGCTTGCAGGAACGAACTCACGGGATCAGATTGGGCGAGCTTACAACGATTACTGCAGGCACTGGGGTCGGAAAGTCCACATTCTGCCGTCAATTGTGCGCTCACCTTCTCAACAAAGGTGAACGGGTCGGTTACTTGGCTCTTGAAGAAAGTAACAGACGAACAGCCCTTGGACTGATGTCCGTTAATCAAGAGAAAGCATTTCACATTGGCACACACGATAGAAAAGAAATTGCAAAAGCATTTAACGATTCTATTGGCCGCTGGAATTTATTTCTCTATGACGGGTTCGGTAGTGTAGATCCTGATGTTATTTACAACAGGGTTGAATATCTAGCAACTGGTCTTGATTGCAGAGTCATCTTTGTTGATCATCTCTCCATCCTTATATCAGGTTTAGACGGCGATGAACGTCGTCAAATCGACAAAACAATGACCCGACTGAGGTCTTTGGTCGAGCGTACACAGGTATCAATGTTTTTGGTATCACATTTAAGACGAACACAAACTGATCAAAACCATGAAGAAGGAGCAAAGGTCAATCTCGGACAGTTGCGTGGATCAGCAGCGATTGCTCAACTCTCAGATATGGTCATTGCCATTGAACGAGATCAACAGAGCGAGTCTGCTGGAAATGCTACGACTCTGCGAGTCATTAAAAATCGTTATTCAGGGGAGACTGGCACAGCTGGAACGCTCGAATATGACTTGAACAAATGTAAATTCTATGAAACAAACGCAGCAGATTACTTCTCTAAAGAGACCGAACCCCCCGACTTCTGACGCTATTAAACGAGCACAGTTTGTCGATAAAACTTACCAATGGGCAGGTAGTGAACTTAATCTTCGATCTAGAGACTGACGGTCTCCTACAAGACTTCACCAAAATCCATTGCTTATGTATTCATGACCTAGATGCTGACAAGTCTTACACATTTAATGATCAGGGGAATCAAGAACCAATAGTCAGGGGCATAGAAATGCTCGCTGATGCGGACTCCATAATTGGACACAATGTAATTAACTTTGACATACCAATTATCAAAAGGATCTATCCATGGTTCTCTGCTAAATACGTAATCGATACTCTGCTTTGTAGCAGGTTGTATCACCCCAATATGTTGGACATTGATATGAAACACAAGTGGAATTTAATGCCAATCAACTTGAGGGGAAGACATAGCCTTGAGTCCTACGGTTACAGATTAGGCGTCTACAAAGGTAACTTTGGTAAAGACACTGACTGGAAACAATGGAGTCAGGAGATGGAAGATTACTGCCAACAAGACATCATAGTAACCACCAAACTATGGAATCACTTCGAGACAAAATTCCTCCGTTCATAGAAATGGAGCACCAGGCCGCACAAATTCTACAAAAACAAGAGGAACATGGATGGCAATTTGATGAAGCAGCTGCATGGGAACTTACATCTTCTCTCGAAGAAGAACTTCGACAACTTAGTAGAGTACTTCAACAGCGGCACCCTTACGTACCAACAAGTACTTTCACTCCAAGCAGAAATGATAGCTCACGAGGTTATATTAAAGGGTGCGAGTTCACAAGAATAACCTCACTGAATATCACCTCAAGAGATCACATAGCATGGACATTAAAAGAACACTACGACTGGATACCGGAGAAACTGTCTACGAAAACACAGAAACCTGTAATCGACGAGGTTGTTCTTGCGTCCCTGTCTATTCCGATAGCTGCGGAGTTTGCGCGGGCACTGACGATCAAGAAGATTCTTGGAATGATGTCGCACGGCGTGAACGCCTGGCTGAAGCTATGTACGACATCTAGTCGTATTCACCACCACTGTTCAACTGCAACTAACACTTTTAGATGTGCACATAGAAAACCTAATCTTGGGGCTACTCCGAGTGATCCAAAGTATCGAAAACTATTTATCGCGAGCCCCGGTTACACACTTGTTGGCGCTGACTTATCTGCTATTGAGTTGCGCTGTCTCGCTCATTGGTTAAGCCGTTACGACACAACTTATGCAGATACTTTACTCAATGATGACATTCATCAAGTTAATGCAGACAAGCTCGGGATTTCAAGATCCCAATGTAAAGTTGTCCAATACAGCTTCTTATACGGTGCGTCGAATCTCAAAATTGGACAATCATTTGATTCCTCACTATCAGATGACGAAGCAGCAAAAAAAGGTGCGGACATTAAAGCTGCATTTATTCAAGCTATCCCTGGCCTTGACAAGTTACTTGCCGCCTGTGAATCAGCATTTAAAAGAGGTTTTCTACGATCAATTGACGGTAGGAGAGTTTTTCTGGATTCAAAACACAAAACGCTCAATTACTTATTACAAAGCACTGCGGCAATAATTGCGCGTAGGTGGCTAATTATCGCCAATAATAATATCAAAGAACTGGGAATAGAGGCTAATCAATTAGCCTTTGTTCACGACGAATTGCAATTTGAAACTCCACCCTTACATGTACAAACACTATCAACATCCCTGGTACTCGCAGCAGCAGAAGCAGGAGAATATTACAACTTCAGAGTCCCAATCTCAGCAGAAGCAAAGTCGGGCGAATCATGGGCCGATACACACTGAGGATACGAGTAGAAAGGGGGATTTTTGGGAAGCAGTTGTTGAATTAGAAGCTTGGAGACGAGGGGCGGAAGTATTCCCAAATAAAGGCTGCTCTGGTAAAGTTGACATGGTGCTGTTGATTGAAGATCAATACATCCCGGTAGATGTCAAAGTAGAACAGATTGATTACAGAGATAAAAATTGGTATTCACGAGCAGGAGTCCACAAAGATGTGTACTTGGTTCTAGTAAACCCTGAATCCTTAAAAATAAGATGGAAAAATAAAAAAGGAGGGGGAGGTAATAAGTGGAAACCTAATTGCCCGCCTGGTCTGGAGGATTTCTGGTCATGAGCTTACTGATTGATGCTGACTTTATTGTCTACAAATGTTGTGCAGCTGCTGAAGAAGACTTTGACTTTGGTGATGACGTAATTGTTGTCACCAGTCGGTTTTCAGATGTAATGCGATTGATTGAACGTGATCTTAACAATGTCAAATCTAATCTTGGTCTTTTTGACGATATTATACTTTTTTTCTCCTCCGCCACCAACTTTCGAAAAAAAATTGCAGCCGATTATAAAGGCCACCGCAATCGAAAAAAACCCTGTGGCTACCGTAGAGCGATTGATGAACTAAGTAAAACTTATGAAGTAATTAAGATCGATGATCTTGAGGCTGACGATGCTCTTGGCATTTATGCGACTGAGAACCCCGGCAACATTATTTGTTCACCGGACAAAGATCTGCGTCAAATCCCTGGCAAACTCTATGACTTTAAAAATGAAACTATCACCATCACACCCGAAGAAGGAGAACGATGGTTCTTCATTCAAACTATGAGTGGTGATATGACCGACGGCTACAGTGGAATAGCGGGCGTGGGTGTTAAACGTGCAGCAGCACTCTTAGACAAGAATGGATGCACATGGGAAACAGTAGTCAATGCCTTTGCTGAAAAAAACATGACTGAAGAGGATGCACTTATGAATGCACGACTTGCACGAATACTAACAAAAGAACTTTATAAAGATGGACGAGTTATCAAATGGGATTCCACCTATGCCAGTAACGCAACTGACAATAGAGCAGGAATTCAAAGTACGTCAGCTGTCTGATCTTCTACCAAGAGCAGATAAGAAAGACATTATCACCCTATTTATTGCACTTCAAAGACAATGTTTCGTATTGGGAAACAACATGAACAACCTGCTAGTGAACTGGCCCGCACACCAGAGTATTACACACGAGGAGGGGTCGAAGTATGGGACTTTATCAGAGACCAAGAACTCAACTACCACTTAGGTTGTGCAATCAAATACATTTGCAGGGCTGGTCATAAACCAGATAACACTGCTGCAAAAGATTTAGCTAAAGCAATCCACTATCTAGAAAATGAGCTACAACACCACCTACAGCAAGCAAGCGAGAGAGTTCAGGAAAGCCTACGGTTTGACGAACAGTATCGACAACATTCAGATGCAAGCTAATTTAATTGCAGAAGAGAACCTAGAGTTTCTTCATGCTGTTGATCATGAAGACCGAGCATCTGCATTAAAAGAGTTGACTGATCTTTTGTATGTCGTTTGGCAATTTGCTGAAAACATGGGTTGGGATTTAGATGAGGCTTGGAAGCGTGTTCACGAGTCAAACATGTCAAAACTTGATGAAGACGGTAAGCCTATTTATAGAGAAGATGGAAAGGTCATGAAAGGACCGAATTATAAAAACCCAATCCTTGGAGATTTAGTATGACAAACCTTATTAGTAAAACTGGCCGGGTCGAGTCCTGGCAAAACGATCCAACTGGCAGATTGCCGATTTCTTGCACTGTATTTGTGGTAGACAATGAGCTTGAGTCAGAAAACGGCATTGAAAATTCTTGGAGATTCGCCTCTCACGCCCTTAGAAATGGAGCAGGTGTTGCGATCCACTTATCAAAACTCGATGCAAGAGGAACTGAGAGACCGTCAGGGGTTGTTGCGTCTGGCCCTGTATCATTTGGGAGAATTTATTCTAGCCTTAACGAAACTCTCAGACGTGGAGGAAAATACAAAAACGGAGCAATCGTCCTCCATCTAGATGCAGATCATGCAGACATTAATGAGTTTATCGAAGCTCCTAGAGGTGCTTTGCCGTGGGTAAAGCGTTGTGTCAACATGTCACCACCAATGTGGCACGATATGAGCCTAGAGACCCGAGAAAAGCTGTACAAAGGCATTGCATCTGGCGACATCTGGTTGACCAAGATTAGATATAATGACAAAGGGGAAAGAATTTTCGCTAACGTTTGTTTGGAGGTTCTACTTTTTTCACGGGGCACTTGTTTGCTTTCTCATTGTAACTTAGGAGCCTGCAAAATTGAAACTCTCAGTGGTGCATTCGTGCAAGGAATGTCCGAATTGTGCGACCTACATGGCAAAACTGGAGTCGGTGAAACAGGAGAATACCTACCTCCTGAAACTGATCGACAGGTGGGACTTGGTATCCTCGGACTGGCGAACCTGCTACGAAGATATGGAGTGACTTATCGCGACTTTGGTAGTGCACTGTGGGACATCTTGAATGAAGATCAGGAGGTCCAGTGGACTATTGCCCACAACGTTGCAGCAGCTCTACAGAATGGCATCCAGCAAGCTGCATACATTGCACGCGAACACAATATGGAAAGGGCCTTTGCAATTGCTCCTACAGCGTCTTGCAGCTACCGCTCGCGAGACCTTGACGGTTACACCTGCACACCAGAGATTGCGCCACCACTAGCAAGAACTGTTGATCGTGATAGCGGGACGTTTGGTGTAGAAACCTACAATTATGGTGATGTAGAAATCGCTAGTGAAGTTGGCTGGGATGATTATTGCATTGTCGCAAATGGCATTGTGACCATGTACCAGCGGACTGGTCTATGGCACAGCTATTCATTCAACTCATGGTCAGATATGGTGACATATGATCGTGAATTTATTGAAGAGTGGCTAGTAGGACCACAAACAAGTTTGTATTACAGCTTGCAGGTGATGAGTGATGTACAAGACAAGAGTGATGCTTATGCTGCGCTAGACGAAGAAGATGTGGATGAATATTTAGCAAAACTATTTGAAGATTCTTCAAACGAACAACTTACCTGTGATTGTCAAGAATGAAACCTAACCCATACGAAAAACTATTAGCAAGAAAACGAACCTGGACACCAGTACAAGGTGATGCTGGGAAGGTAACTGAAGGCTCTGAAGAAACAATTTTTAGAGCACTTGCGTTACGACATATGGAACTGCCCGTAGGAGATTTTATCAATGATGCTTTGGCCTCTGACGTTCCGGCTTTGGCACGGGAGCTACTTCAATCCAATGTCAAAGATGAAGAAAAACACGACCTGGCTCTTGGTTACATCGCCGATACTTACGGCGTTGATCCTAAGGCTGAAAAGGAGGCGAAACTTCTCCGTGATGCGTGGGTGTCGCATCCAGATCACACTATCCTCAAAGCGAAAGTTGCCGAAACTGCAATTTTCTTTGTTTTACTCCCGTTTTTTAGGTGGAATGGTTCAGCTTCTATGCGAACCGTATCCGCTGACATCAGTAGAGACGAGCAAATCCACGTTGCCGCCAACAACATCGTGTGCAAAGAGTTGGGACTCAGATACTCTCCTTCCTTGGATAAACTGAGAAAGGCGACAATCAACTGGGTCATGGAGCCCCTAAGTACAAATACTGAGTCGAGATATTTAGACAAAAAATTTTGGTTGGATTCTAGCGATAACCTGATGTATCAAGGAAAAGCTCCAAACTTTTCTGCGACTAAATCAGGACGTATGTTGGCATTCTTCGAGCACAGCAATGTAAACCTACCGAGCTATGCATAATGGAGCTACATCCAGTACGAATAATGAAGTGCATGGTATGTGGTGAAGAGTTGAAAGTAAATGCGAACTACCCGATCACAGAAGTAACTTGTAGATCTTGCCACAAAAAGAATGACGATTAGTATGAATCAGCTTGAGACATATGGTCTACAAGCGAGTTCTATTTTAAAAGAAATGGACGAAAACTTTCCACCAGTTCAACCTACACCATACGACAACATGGAAAAGATTATGTATCAAGCAGGTCAGAGACATGTTGTCGAGTGGCTAAAACAACGCATGGAAGAATAACAATGTGCCTTTTCAAAACGCCAAAGCCTCCAAAACTCCCAGATCCTCCGCCGCTACCAAAAGTAGTTGCACCGCCACCACCACCGCCAGTACCAGCTGCACCAAAACAGCTTCAGGCACCAGGTGCTAAACCTGATCTTCGTATTGGCACACAGAAATCAGCCTCTAGTTCACGCAAGCGTGTCAACTCTCAATCATTAAAAAGTGGACTAAACGTTGGTAGTGATTCAGGAGGACTAAACATATGAGATGCCGTCAACGATACAATGAGCTACAAAGTGAGCGTCAACAGTTCCTGGACATTGCTTACACTTGCTCACAACTGACGCTGCCATATTTAATTTCTAAAGAAGGTGAGAACTCAAC
>Ga0115104_10864041_pt1 | contig 10876 bp, 15 predicted proteins | sample CN18umnscriptome_2_FD_89649 | JGI IMG/M metagenome (GOLD analysis project Ga0115104, IMG submission 89649) | Marine eukaryotic communities from Pacific Ocean to study complex ecological interactions - CN13ID_70_C50_10m_0.8um Metatranscriptome... | ecosystem: Environmental > Aquatic > Marine >...
GAATAATTTATCTATAGATACTCATAGAAACCATATGTCTGATCTTTTGGCCAACTTTGGCAAAATAGATATTGGGGCTGTCGGTGGCATCTTCCAAATAAAGTGTGGTACCGAGGTCATAGCCCAATGCAAGGATCTCAAACTCCCGTGGGGAGAAGACTGGACCTTTGAGATGCTCACCAGTGACCTGATCGACGCTGCTCAGATGCTGTTGAAGTACGGTATCCAGTTCTTAGCGGCAGATGCCTCTGACAACACCCTCAGAGCCATCAACTCTCTTAGATGTCTGCTGTCATCAGCAGGGGAGAACATCTGGCACTTCCTGGCCTCCGCTTATTGGCTGGTGGCCACGCTTGGGTAGGAGAGCGAATTCACACCATATCTAGATCTCGCCTATCAACATGTATGCACTTGTCAGGAGGATGCTCAGACACTTGCAGAGCAATTCGGTGGAGGTGACAAGGCAGTCAAGCTGCTCGTTGGATGCTCAGAATTGACAGGAAACAAGAAAATCGAAGTCGAGAAGAAGAAGGCAAAGTATGTGGAGGCAGTCAAGGAGAAGAACAGAAAAGCCGTCAAAGAGGCTGCGGCAGCTGTGCGAACGAAGGAAGCAGCTGCTGAGCTTGCCACAGTCCTTGGAGAGTCAGGAGAAGAGGGACTGGAGGAGCAGGCTCTACATGCTTTCAAGTAATACAAGGAAAGCGCCCAAGCCATTTCCACAAGCGCCAAGGTCTCTGAAAAGCAGAGACTCGTTCTTGAGGCCGCCAAGAACAACTTCGAGGCAATCAAAAAGGCAAAGCATGGTCTACTTGTAGCAAAGGAGAAGACCAAGATGATGACCAGCCTGTAAAAATAGGCCAAAGATGGTAAGGGTCAACTGGAGGAGGTCAAGGCCCAAGTTGCTGCAGGCATGGCTGAACTTGACCGCGTTGCGAGAACGCAAGAGGAGTTCCCAGAGGATGAGCAAGCAAACACTGACCTGGAAGTTGCAGAGGCTAGACTTGACGCCATCGCTGGAGCAGGAGACCAAGTCCTCGCAGAAAAGGCTGTCGCCGCAGCGGAAGCACCAGCTCTGAGAGAGCTCATCCAGGAGGCAAAGGAACAGCGAGCTTACAACAGTCTGTGGCTTGAGTGCAAGACCCTCTCTACTCGTGGAGAAACAGATGAGCTTGCTCTCATGATGGAGACTATCAAAGAAGCCTTCGAAGCAAAGGAGCAAGCCTATAATGCAGCTCTTAAGAAGAAAGCTGAAAACGCACCAAAACTCGGTGCCGAGCTAGACAAAGCTCTCACCACTTACAACGCTTCCTTGAACATTCAGTTCGATCTTGAGGAGCAGAGAGACCAACAAGCCAATAAGCTAGACCTCGAGCTGTCTGACGAGATGAAGACAGAAATCAGAGAGACAGTGGAGATACTCAAGCACAACAAACGCCAACTGGAGCAGAGGCTTAAGGATAAGTTCAGCGAACTCCAGAAGCGCAGAAAGGAGCTCGCCGCGAAACCAGATGACTCGGATTTGGCCTCAGCCACTGCTTTGGTAGACAAAGAATATGCAACATATAAGACTTATGTCGCAGAGGTCAAGGCAGAGGAATAGCTAGAGCGAGAAGTCGCTGATGCTGTTGGAGCACCTGATGAGGCCTTTGAGGAGACCACAACCGAGACAGTCACCAAAGCTGATGGTTCAATAGTGACCACCGTGACTGTAGTGACTGCTTCAGGCTCCAAAACGACCACCCACACCATTGCAGGTACCGCCGAGACCAGCTCAAGTGAAGTCGTTGGCAATGTCAATGGGTCCAGTGGGGCTAGTAGTGGCTCTTCAGCAAGCTCTGGATCTCAGACAACTTCATAGACATCCACGAAGACAGACGTCTCTCTTGATGGGACAAAGACCGAAACCACAAAGACAACGACAGAGAACCAGGCTGCTGTCACAACAACCAACGCGGATGGATCTACCACTGCTGCACCAGGTCAAACAAAGGATATGGGGCTAGCTTCACCAGCCCAGTAGGCTTAAACAATCAAGGAAGAAGCTGAGGGCGTGGTCAAGAAGGGAGCACAAGCAGCTGGTGGGTGGCTGAAGGAAGGATACAAGACATATCAAAAGCTAAACGTGCAGTGGAAGCAAGATGAAGATAATGTCGACCTCCTACTTGAGGTGAACAAAGCCAAATAGAAGTATTACAATATGAAGAAAGCTGTCAAAGGTGCCCAAGCTGCCGAGGAAGAGATGAACCCATAGAAAGCAGTGGAGAGAATGAAAGAGGAAAAGGCCGCTCAAGAGGAGTTGAGGAGACAACAAGAGGAGCGAGATAGACTCCCTGAGGAAGAAGAAGCAGAGAGCCTGGTCGAATTGAACGAAGCAATCTCTGAGGTAAACGAGACAAAGAGGGCAACCGAAGTCGCCAAGGTGGTCCAGAAACAAGATGAAAAATATAAGTCGGCCTTAAGCAAAGCAAAGAAAGCGGCAGCTGACAGAACAAAGACTGCTGTGTAAATCCAAGAACTGAAAGATATCGCCACCAAGGAATTAAAGAAGACGGTTGCGATACAAGTTCAAATTGCAAAGCAGGAAGAAAAGAAGGAGAAGGCAAAGCAATTGGCTGAGGCTCAGGCACAAGAGGAGGAGGATAGAAGAAACGCTGTGGAGCTTGGTCAAGCTGAGAAAGCTGAGCTCTACAGTCAGATCAGTAAGATCACATTTGTCAGGCCATCAAGTGACCGAATCAAGAACATCGAACAAAAGAAGCAAGCGGTCAAGCGTGCTGGTGACTATGCTGCTCGCCTACAAGCATCGATGTTCAGGAGGAGGGAGATGATGCGCCTACGTGCTGAACAAGCCAGGGCCAGATGGTAAGCAAGGATGAAGAACTTGAAGATCAATAGCGCCAATCTGATGGTACAAGAGACTAGCAAAGACGTGACAGCTGGAGGAGGCTCCAGCTCTTGGACTCTGCGCTCGCATAGCAAACCTGTAGTCTTGAAGACTCCAGCAGAAAGAGAGGCAGCTACCAACAAGGAGGCTGGAGGACAGCAAACTGAACAGCAGCCAGCAAGTGCGGTAAAGTTGATTGAGGCACCAAAGGCCGATTTCAAAAAGGTCCATACTGGCAAGATGTGCACCCAATACAACCAATTGTCCATTGCCTCAGAGAGTCCTGAGACATGCTCAGAGCAGGTCAAAGAACAGGATGCTTGCATTTCTGGTCAGGGCTATTTCTTCTGGGGAGAGGTAACGGTGAGCCACAAGGAGTGTGCTTGCTGCTTGGGTGTCAATGAAGATGAAATCTCTGAGGGATAGATGCGAGCAAACCAAGATTTCAATGTTTACAGGCTTGACCAGACCAGTAGTGATGCAAATCAAGATGGTGATTCTCAGGCCGAGGACCAATTCCAGCTGTCATTCAAATATAAAGAATGTGGTGAGTAGGGAAGAAACTTTGGGCCCATCAAGACTGCTGAGGGCTGCGCCTCCGTCGCTCTCGAAAACCAATGTGATCATTTCATGTTCTCTCACGCGTACCCGACCTGGGGCTGCAGGTGCTGCTCCGTCTCAGAAGGTGGCAGGCCACACAGGCTCTGGAATGTCTACACCGTAGATGCTGAATACTCAAAGGCCAAGAAGGACTACTACCAGCTCAAGGCAAAATATGATACTGTGCAGGAAATCTGTGACAGAGGTAGAGACCAGATCCTGGCAGAGGAGCTCGAGGTGAATGCAGTGAAGCTGGAGAAGACTGACCAGGACCGCATAGCTGCGGCTATAAAGAAGTACACACACTACAAGCCAACAAAGAGCTCGGTGCCATTTAGCTATGAGAGCTTTAGCTTTTCAAAGCCAGCAGCTACGCAGGGAAGCAAGACCAGCTCAACTACTCAAGCAAAGACAGGCTCTACCTACGCTGGTGCCTGGGGTACCAACACTACACCCATCGGTGCCAAGGGAACGAAGACTGGATCCAATAGCTCGACTACTGTGCAAGACGTCGTGTACGAGCCCGTGGTTATCAGACCAGTGAAGGCTAAACGCGTTGTTGATGACCAAGTGGTCAATGCTCCATCTCTTGGAGGTTGGAGTCCAGACATGAAGAAGATGGTTGAGGCTCCTGAGGCTGAGCAGCAATTCATTAAGAAATAGAATAAGGCTATTCTTGACTATTACCAGGCAGCTAACACCAACCTTGATGTGAGCGTCTTCGAACCAGAGTCCTTCAAAACCACTACCAAGACGAAGTCCGGAAAAGGTTACGAGATCATCTACAAGATTGGTGGAGCTCAGAAGATCCAGGTCAACGCCGAGAGGAGCCAGGATGATTAGCTACAAATCACTGCAGCGAGTGTGCCTTATGGCGCAGAAGTCGACAAGAACAAGTAGACCGGACAGCTTCTCCTCAAGAAGTTTGAGGACACTGCCAAACTCAACATGGACGGTCTCTTGAAGAAAGTAAGAGAATCTGCTGGTACCGGCGAAGAGGAGGATCTTAAGAAGAGGTACTATCAAGCGAGAGCTGTCTATCACGAGATTGCCACTCAGACTGGAGCTGAATCACCCTCTAAGGTAGCTGAGGCTGATGCTGTCAAGCAAGCAGTCGTCAACAAGAAGAAGGCTGACATCATGGCCTCAGTTGGTAGAGCGGCGACCACAGCCGACTTTACAGACTCTCTCAAATAGGTAGAAGTTGACCCAAATATTGTCGACTCAGTCAGACTGATAGAGCAAGAACCAGAGATCATTGAGTGCGTTGGCCTGGCTCAGGAGGACAAAGAGGTCGCTGCTGAGTTGTCAAAGGGTCTTGCAGAAGCCAACGATGATGAGGGTGTGGCTGCAGCAGTGATCAAGGCCAGAGCAGTATCAAAATTCAAAAAGGCCGGCAGTGCAGCAGGCGCGGACCGCAAGAAAATTGAAGATGTGTTACCAGCTGAGATTTACAAGCTGAAAAGTGGCATAGAACAATCAAGGGAGGAAGCAGCGCTGGACAAAGAGTTCCAGGAAGCCACAGAGCAAGGCAACCGAGTAAAAATTGACCAAACTCTTGCCAAAGTTAAGGCAAAGGCAGCCGAGATGAAGAAAAAGGCCGAAGCAAAGATGAATACCTTGAAAAAGGCAGCTGGAAGTGGCGCAAGCAGTGACATTGAGACAATTCTAGAGCAGGTGCGCCTCAAATACTCCAATTGGAGCACAAAGAGCCAAGTGCGCTCTTTCAGCAACCAGTGGAAGATACAGCTGAAAGAGGCATCGGAGCAAGTGGGCACCGCTTTGAACGAAGTCAAGAGTGACGAAGAAGTTGAAAAGATTCTTGCCCAAGCCAAAACCAAATCAGGTGAGATTGAGCAGGCTATTACAGCTAATATGGCAACATTCAAGGCCGAACTTGACGCAGGAACAGCCAATAAAGACAAGAAGGCCGAGTTTGAGGCTGCTATGAAGGCAGCTGGCGATGAGATCACATCAAAGGTGACTGGTGTCAAAATCTTCGCTGATATTGCTGGCCTGAAGGTCGCAGCCAACAAGAAGACTCGAGAAATCAAAGATAAAATGTCAAAAGCCGTTGTCGAAGCGAAAGGGGATGCTCAGGTGGCAGAGGCCATGAAGGTGTTCGAGAGAGAAGCCAAGCAGATTGCCGTGAATCTAGAGACAGGCATAGCTACTGAGACAGCAAAAGCACAAAATCTCCAGAAGCCTGAATAGAAGCTCCAGGTCGATGCTACACAACTTCCTGAGAAGTTTGTGGCGACTAAAGCCTTGGAATACTTGAACAATCAGGACTTCATGAAAAAATCTGGCGAGAATATCAAAGCAGAGCTCACCACAACCCTAGACAAGGCAAAGAAGCAGGCGACTCAAAAGGTTGACAAGAGCAAGAAAACCCTCAAGCAAAAGCAGATCAAGGAGAAGCTTGCCAAACAATAAGCCATCATCGACGAGAAGAGGGCCAAAGTCAAGAAGCTAAGAGATGCAAGAGCACTTGCTGTGGCAAATTTCAAAGAAGTCAATGGATTCGTGGAGTTGAAGACGATTAGAGAAGGCTGGTTAGCTGAGAAGGAAAAGTCTACAGGAAGAATAACTCAAGAAAAGAAGAAGGAGACTGTCAAGCTGGTCAGCGACAGATTGAATCTCGCTCTCTAGAACAAGGAAATCAAGAGAGTCAGAATAAACCTCCTGAAGGCAAGGATTTAGAAGCTCAAGTTGAGGCTAGAACTCAATAATGGAAACAGGGCAAAGATCCGAGCAAGGATGGCAAAGGTTGCTAGAACTCTCGCAACCAAGCAGAGAAAGCTCAAGCGAATCCAGATCAGAATTGAAAGATTCAGATTGAAGAAGGCAAGAGTCCAGAAGCTGGTCACTCAGTATAAGCTCTCCTGGGACCTCAAGAAGAAGAAGCAACTCGACGACGAGAACAAGCAACTTGATGCTGATATCGCAGCGGAGGAAGCCGAAGAGAAAAAGACCATCACTGAGACCAAAGAGGCTCAAGAGGCAGCTACTCAGGATAAGGTCAAGTCTGCTGGTGAGCTCAAAACAATCGATGACGAAGAACTCCAGGACAAGGTCGTAGAAGAGTACGCATAAGCTGAAAAGGATGTAGTTGTCGAGGAGGAAGAGGCCGAGACCGCTGAAAATGAAGCAGATGATATTCAGCAGGAGGTGGATGAGGCAGAAGAGGATAAGGATTTGGGAGAGGATGTCCTTGAAGCTGAGGAGACCCTTAAGCTGGCTGGACTAGTAAACGACAAATACCTGGAAATCAAGGGAACTTATGAGACTAAGAAGAAAGCCCACGATGAAAAGCTAGCAGCCTTAGAGAAAGGCATCCAGGACAACGATGAAGCCGCGATAACTGCAGCAGGCCAGAGTCTTGGAACCCTTGAAGAAGAGATGAAAACAGCTGAAAAGCAGTTCACCGCGCTGGAATATGCCAAACAGGAGTATGATAAGGCGGCTCTCGCGACGACAGAACTGGCCAACGCTTCGCAGGAAGCAGCCAAGGAAGCAGAAAAGACCAGAGATATCGAGGTTGAAGAAAGAGCAGCGAGTGCTGAAGTTGAGGCCGTTCTCGAGACCCTGGATGTTGAGGTACGCACAGAAGTGGAAACTGCAGAGGTCGAATATCAAGCCGAACAAGACCAGGCTGCTGCCAGCACCACCGCTGAGGAGGCTGTCTCGCTTGCAAAAGCAGGTGGTGCATCTACTGAGGCAGAGGCACTTGAAGCTGGCTTCAAAGGTGACAAAGAACAGCTCGACGGGACAACCAAAGCGGCTGTTGCTCTCGAAAAGGCAGAAGCAGAGGCTGACGAGAATGCAAAATAAGCCTAGATTGACGAGGAAGCTGCAGAGCTTGAGAACGAGAAGGCAGAGGACGAAGACGAGGAGCTCGAACAGCAATTAGAGCAAGCTCGACTCGACGAAGAAAAAGCCAAGGAGAAGGTCGCAGACTGCGCCTGTAATATTGCAGATATCCTCGTATTCAAGCAAAAGTGGATTGACTTGGCCGCCAAAACCAAGGAGTTGGAGGCAGCCAGAGCGAAGACAGCTGAGCTGAGAGCTCTCGCAAAGAAGAGATGGGACGAGAACAAGGCAGCAAGGCTGAAAGCCCAGGCGATAGCTGCAAAGATGAAGGAAGCCAGAGAAAAAGCCAAGAAGGCCAACGAGGCAGCTAGGAAAAGAATTAGAGAGAGGACAGAGGAAGTACAGAAGCTCCTTGGAGAAGCCAGAGAGAAGGCCTGGAAAGCGGCTGGAGCTTCTACAGACCTTGCTGGACTTGCCTCACAGTTGGTCAAGAAAACCGACTCCAACCACACTGGGTATGCTACCTCGATTGCTGCCCTCGCCAGTGCCTTCATTCAAGCCGTGTAGCTCAGCTATGACAGCTCAAGCTATGACGGAATCAAAGGACACTACACCAACTCAATGAAAATCCAAAGAGATCTCGTTAAGGCAAGACAAGGCGTCGATGAGGCCATCATTCTGGCCAAGAGACTCCAGGTCCTTTCTTGGAACGAGCTCAGATCTGCCCAAAGAGCTCTTGAGGAAACTGCAGCTGAGGCAGAGAAGGCAGCGGCAGACAAGAAGAGGAGGGAGCAAGAGCAGCTCAATCAGCCTATTCAATGCCCAGAGTACACATATCCAAAGGAGCCAGAGTCTTTCACCTCTGATACGCTCAAGGCGAGTCTCGTGGGTCTCAACAAGTCTTATTCATCAGGCGCCATAGTCGTCTCATCCGATGCCGGGCTGACTGTCGAAGAATGCGCCAACAAAGTACTGGAGTCCAGCTCCACATGTGGCAGCAAGGTCCAATACATGAGCTACTCTGAATCCACAGGCTGCTCTTGTTATCCTGGAACAGTCAAGGAAGCAGACTTTGCAAGCGCACAAGGCACACACATGTTCAAAATTGACAAAATTGCTCCAGCAGCAATAAAACAAACTCCAAGACTTATCAAAGAGCAGGCATACTGTAGGAACTATCACCAACTTGGAACTGCAAAGAGCGTTGAAGCATGCTTTGCCGCAACACAGGCAGCCAGTGCCTGTGCAAAGGGCGAAAACACCTTCACCTGGGATCCTGCAAACAAGGGATGGTGCTCTTGCTGCAAGGCTGGAACCAAAGATGCTCTGAGGTACAATGTTCTCACCAGAGACAAGGAATGCAAAATCTACAAGCAAACCAATGACCGAACCAACGATGGAGCCACAGTGTGGAATGGTCCAGGCTTCACTGGTAAGAAGGAAGTCTTCCTTGTTGGGTGGTATGATATGCGTGACTTGAGAACAATCGGAAACGATAAGTTAACCGGCCTCGACGTTCCAGCTCACCTCAAGGTAACTCTCTACCAACACCACAAGGCCCAAGGAAAGAAATAGACCTTCTATGGACCTTATGAAGACCTTGCCGTGCCCAACTGGCAGAGAACTGTGTCCGGTATCAGGGTTGAAAAGAATGAGCACTACGTAGAGCCATCAAAGAGATCCTCATACAAGCAATACAAGAACTTCTGCGTTGATAGCAAGAACAAAGACATCCATCAAACAAGATGGCCAGCTGGAGCCGCAAGCCTCGACAAGTGCCAAATGGAGTGCGACTCCAAGGCCTAATGTGGAGGTGTTGAGTGGTACAATAGTGGCTGGAATGGATCTAAGTGTCATCTCATGCTCACTGGATGGGGTGCTAGCAAAGCCAGCGCCGGCTACACTGGTGGTCAGTGGCAAGATGCTACTTGTTATGTCAGACAATCTCTCAAAGACACCAAGGATCAAAGCGTCATCATGGAATATTTCAAGAAATTCCAAAATGTATGTGTGGACAAAGATCAGAAAGACCTCAAAGAGACCGCCTACAGCGCTGGTGATCGAAGCCTTGAATTGTGTCTGCAATACTGCTATGGTGCTGACACCTGTACTGGAGTAGAATGGTACAACAAGAAATGGAATGGTAAGAGATGCTACTTCGTCAGTCTTGGCCAAGGCAATTCAACTCCAGCTGCCGCTGGTTCAGCCGCTGCTCAAAAGCAGGACTCCGTATGCTTCGTCAAGAAGAATCCAGAAGAGCAAGCCTGCTCCAAGTACACCAAGTTCCAGAACTTCTGCGTCAACAAAGCTGGCAAAGACATTCCACAGACCAGATGGCAAGCTGGCCAGGAAAGCATTACAAAATGCCAAGATGAGTGCAACAAAAACCTGTAATGCTCAGCCATTGAATGGTATGAAAGTGGATGGAATCGTTCCAAATGCCATTTGTTGATCACTGGACACGGCTCAAACAGAGCCGCTGGAGGTTCAGGAGGAAGACAATGGTAGGATGGTGTATGCTATGTCAAGAATGACTGCAATGCTAAATACAGAGTGGACTTGCATGAACCTGAATAATCCGGCAACACCTCTTACAACGTGAGAGAAGCCGCCAATGCCCTCGATGGAAATGAGAAGACAATCATTCATACTGAGAATCAAAAGTCTGGATGGTGGAGAGCTAAGTTCAAGAACGGCTCTTTCAAGGTCAATCAAGTCAAACTTCTCAATAGACCAGATGGATGGGGCGCCAGACTTGGCGACGCCACCTTGGAAATTGATGGAAAGGAATGCGGCAAAGTTCAGAGCTCAACCAAGCAGAACGCATGGTATACTGTTACTTGCACGAAGCCAATCATTGGTAGAACGATCAAGGTGACCTCAAAGGCTGGAACTCCTCTCCACTTTGCTGAAATTAGAGTATTTGGTACTGCCAATAATCAATGCAAGACTGATAGCTGTGATCCATCAAACAAACTCACACCAAACCACTTCCTTCTGAAGTCAGGAAAGTGTCAAGCATGCCCTTCAGGATACGTTCATGATCCACAAGACAAGACCAAGTGTGTCTATGGACATTATATTCGTGAAATTAAATGCAAGAGAGGACACAGAGTCGACCAACTCCAGATCACCAACTTTGCTGGTACTGCAGGTCTCTCACACAAGGGCTGGGCTGGTGGAGCTTGGAGAGAAGATGATCAAATTGTCAAACTCAATGCTGACGAATACGTGAAGAGAGTCGATGGCCACCACGTTGCCTCTGGTCGCATGCAGGGTCAATTGGCTAAGATTGTATATTTCACAAACAAAGACAGAATGATCTCTTGCTTCAATAAGAATGTCAAATATTCAACTGAGAAGAAGACCATGACTGCTGCTTCTGGTGAGTTCATCAAGTTCATCAATCAAGATTCAGATTCAAATAGATGCTGTGGTAGAATCACTTCAATTGTAACTGACACCCTTAAGAAGAGCTTCACCGAGGCTCTTGATGACGAGGCCGTACAGAAGTGCCCAGCCAATCAACATCTGCTCGTTGAGGGTCAAAAGAGATCTTGCGCTGCTTGCAAGACCGGC
>Ga0115104_11075157_pt1 | contig 10819 bp, 20 predicted proteins | sample CN18umnscriptome_2_FD_89649 | JGI IMG/M metagenome (GOLD analysis project Ga0115104, IMG submission 89649) | Marine eukaryotic communities from Pacific Ocean to study complex ecological interactions - CN13ID_70_C50_10m_0.8um Metatranscriptome... | ecosystem: Environmental > Aquatic > Marine >...
CTGAAGCATTGTTACTTTTAGAGTTTATGCCGTATTCATCTTGTACGCCTATTATAAAGGTTTTACGTTCTGCTACTGCAAATGCTAAAAATAACCTTGATCTAGATGAAAAGAATTTGATAATTAAATCAGCTTACGCGGATCAGGGGCCCACGATGAAGAGGTTTCGTCAAAGAGCTCAAGGAAGAGCTTATAGGATTTTAAAAGCAACATCACATATCACTATTGTGATGGAATAATTATAAAAACTAAAAAAATTACAAATATCTAGTTAGTGGGACAAAAAACTCATCCAACAGGCTTTAGAACTGGTGTTAACAAATCACACAATGCTATTTGGTTCGCCAATTATGGTGCTTATAGTGAAGTTCTTAAGGAAGATTACAAGATACGAAAATTTTTCGAGAAAAAATTTGAGTCACTTTATAGTAAAGCAGGAATTGCCAAGTTAGAGATTAAAAGAAAAGTTAATCAACTTGAACTTGTAATTCATGCAGCAAGACCAAAAGCTATTGCTGCAGATACAGACCAAGCAAGTTTAATTGTTGAATTAAAAAATAGTTTAAAAACTTTGGTGAATGGTTCTAAGCAAATTCGTGTAAAAGTTTTACAAGTTGCTAGAAGTGAAAACGAAAGTTCTTTAGTTGCAAGATCGATCTCTGATCAACTTGAAAAACGTGTCGCTTTTAGAAAAGCAATTCGTCAAACTACACAAACGTTACAAAAAAGTGGTGTTAAAGGTTTTAAAATTCAAGTTGCTGGTCGATTAAATGGTGCTGAGATTGCTCGTGCCGAATGGGCTCGCGAAGGTCGAGTACCACTTCAAACTCTTAGGGCAGACATTAGTTATGCTACACATCGGGCAAATACGATATATGGTGTATTAGGTATTAAAGTTTGGATCTTTAATAAAGAAATTATTTAAGCAATTTTATAAATATAGTTTATGTTACTTCCTAAAAGAACAAAGTTTCGTAGACAGCATCGCGGAAGATTCAAAGGAGTTTCAAAAGCGAATACTATAGTTTTTGGTGACTATGGTATTCAAGCTTTAGAACCTGTTTGGTTAACTTCTCGACAGATAGAAGCAACAAGACGTAGTATTACTCGTTATGTTCGTCGTACAGGAAAAATATGGATTAGAATTTTTCCAGATAAGCCTATTACCGAAAGAGCTGCAGAATCTCGAATGGGTTCTGGAAAAGGTACAGTGGCGTATTGGGTTGCTGTAGTAAAACCTGGCGCAGTACTTTTCGAAATTAATGGGTTAAGCAAAGAAATGGCTTATAAAGTTTTAAAGTTAGCTTCTTATAAGCTTCCTATTAGGACAAAAATTTTAGAAAAGGGCTAGTATGCAATCTATTAAGAAACCTTTTCAAAAATTTAACAATGTTAAATTTCTATATTTGAAAATATGGCTGTAAAAGAAAAAGTAGGAATTGTTGTTAGCGACAAAATGAAAGATACTTGCATAGTTGCTGTGAATGATAGAATTATTCACAAACGCTACAAAAAGGTTATTACGAGAACTAAACGATACGCTGTCCAAGATTCTACCTTTAATGCATCAGTAGGAGATCAGGTGCGTATTCGTGAAACAAAGCCTATTAGTAAAACTAAAAATTGGATCCTAAGTAGTGTTTTAAGAAAGTCAGCAACATAAAAATGATACAACCGCAAACTTGCTTAAGAGTAGCAGATAATAGTGGAGCTAAAAATTTGATGTGCATTCGAGTTCTTGGTAGTAATCGAAGATATGGTTACGTCGGGGACGTTATTATTGGCGTAGTTAAAGATGCTACACCAAATCTTACAGTAAAGCGTTCAGACGTTGTACGTGCTGTAATCGTTCGTACTAAACAATCTGTTCGTCGTAAAGACGGTTCAAGATTACGTTTTGACGATAATGCTTCGGTAATAATAAATAAGGAAAATAATCCTCGAGGCACTCGAGTATTTGGACCGATTGCTCGAGAATTAAAAGAAAAAGGGTTTACTAAAATTGTTTCATTAGCTCCCGAAGTACTTTAGTAAAAACTTAAAAACTTTCTAGAAGTAAATTTTATTAATCTATGAAATTAGACTTAAAAAGCTTATATAAGCAAAAGATTATTCCTTCTCTTATAGAAGAGTTTGGGTACAAAAACATTGAACAAGTGCCTAAACTTGTTAAAATCTCTGTGAATCGGGGTGTAGGAGAAGCCTCAAAAAAATTCCAAAGAGTTAGATTCAAGTGTACAGGAACTTAGTTTAATTGTTGGTCAACAACCGACAATAAATAAAGCTAGCAAATCCGTTGCTGGGTTTAAGATTCGTGATGGTATGGCTATTGGTACCTCTGTTACTTTACGTAAAGACCAAATGTACAATTTTCTTACAAAATTAATTCATATTGTTTTACCTCGAATTAGAGATTTTAGGGGTATTAACCCTAATGGGTTTGATGGGCGAGGTAATTACAATTTAGGTTTAAAGGAACAGTTAATCTTTCCAGAAGTATCTTATGACGATGTAGATCAAATTCGTGGTTTAGATATTTCAATTGTAACAACGGCAAAGACAGATGAAGAAGCTCGCGCTTTATTAAAGTCATTTGGAATGCCATTTACTGCAGCTTAGTTTTTAATTATCTAAAAAAATTTAAATGACTACTGATACTATAGCTGATATGTTAACTAGAATTCGTAATGCGAATTTAGCAAAGCATCAAATCGTACAAATACCTTCAACAAAAATAACTCGAAATATTGCTCAAGTTTTATTTGCTGAGGGCTTAATTGATTCTTTTGAAGAATTAAAAAATGGTTTAAATAGTTCACTTCTATTATCGCTTAAATATAGCGGTAAAGAACGTAAACCAAGTATTGTAAAAATTCAACGTATAAGTAAACCGGGTCTTAGAGTTTACAGTGGAGCAAAGAAAATGCCTCGAATTTTAGGTGGTTTTGGAACAGCAATCGTTTCAACATCTCGTGGTTTAATGACAGATCAACAAGCTCGTAAAGAAGGGGTTGGTGGTGAACTTTTATGTTATATTTGGTAAATTTCAATTAAAAAATGTCTCGTATCGGTAAAAAATTCATTGGTATACCAGAAAAAGTTAAAGTAAAATTAGACGGTCAAAAGGTTTCAATTGATGGTCCTAAAGGCAGTCTTTCTAGAGTTTTACCTTCCCTAGTTTGTTGTACTTTAGATGAAGGCAGTCAGAAAATATTTATAGAGAAAACTCAAGAAACAAGATTATCCCAAGCACTTTATGGACTATCGAGAACACTCGTAGCAAATATGGTTACTGGAGTTTCCGTAGGTTTCGAAAAAAAATTACAAATCACTGGTGTAGGTTATCGAGCTCAACTTGATGGCAAAGATCTTGTCTTGAATATGGGATATAGCCATCCTGTAAAAATGATTACGCCGAGTGAATTATCCGTTAAAGTAGAAAGCCCTACAAGTGTAGTAGTTTCTGGAATGCAAAAGGATATGGTTGGAGAGTTCGCTGCTAAAATACGTTCTGTGCGCCCACCCGAGCCTTATAAAGGAAAGGGTATTGCTTATGAGGGTGAAGTTATCAGACGTAAAGCTGGTAAAACAGGTAAATAATCATTTCACTAAAATATTTATTTTTTTATGGGTCCTAAAAGAACGCTTAAGTCCAAATCTGAATGGTTAGAACGCGTTGTAGCTATTGAACGAGTTACAAAAGTTGTAAAAGGGGGAAAAAAAATGAGTTTCCGAGCTATTATCGTAGTCGGAAACGAGCAAGGTAAAGTAGGCGTTGGTGTTGGTAAAGCAGGAGATGTTATTACTGCCGTACGAAAAGGGGTAACAGATGGTAAGAAACATATAATAACTGTTCCGCTAACGAGTTCAAATTCAATACCGCACCCTACAAATGGTAGATTTGGTGCTGCGAAGCTCATATTACGACCTTCTGCCCCAGGTTCTGGAGTAATTGCAGGAAGTTCAATACGTACTGTCTTAGAACTTGCGGGTGTTAAAAATATCTTATCAAAGCAGTTAGGTTCAAATAATCTTCTAAATAATGCAAGAGCAACAATCGATGGTTTAAGTACACTTAGATCTTACAATGTTTAAAGCAAATTCCGTAACTAATGGAAGCATCCGAAACAATAAATTTATTACGAAAAAAAATTATTAAAATACTTGGTTTTTTAACTCTTATCAGATTAGGACTATATATTCCAGTCCCTAATGTAGATTTAGATATTTTTACACAAAACCAGGTAGCAAATCCTTTATTTGGTCTTGCAAAAAATTTAACTGGAAGCTCTTTCCTTGGTATCGGGTCACTAGGAATCTTACCGTATATTAATTCGTCAATTTTGATTCAACTGTTGACGCCTATTATTCCATCTTTAGAACGTTTGCAAAAAGAAGAGGGTGAGCTAGGCCGTCAACAGATTACAAAATATACTAGATACTTAACATTGGGTTGGGCCTTAATTTTAAGTACAGGCGTAGCCTTTATTTTAGTAAAACCGGTAATTTTTAATTGGAGTATTGTCTTAGCATTGAAAATTATTTTTTCTTTGACAACTGGATCTATGCTTTCTATGTGGTTTGCAGAACTTATAACTACAGAAAATCTTGGAAATGGATCTTCAATGATAATTTTTATTAATATTATTGGTGGTCTTCCAGCAAATATTACAGAGTTTACTAATGGTCTCGAAAACTCTTCTGCTATGGGTAATATCGCAGCTTTACTAATAGCATTGTTTGTATATTTCGCTATTGTAGCACTAATTGTTCTAGTTCAAGATTCATATAAAAAAGTTAATATTGTCTCTGCCAAACAGTTAAATTTTAATTACTTAGAAAAATCTTCGGCTAAAAGTCCTTATATTCCTATAAAGCTTAATCAGGGTGGAATAATGCCACTTGTTTTTAGTACAACGATTGCAACATTTCTCTTTTATCCTTTGCAGTTGATAGTATCAAATATTTTGCCTGTTGAGGGTAGCCAGCTGACAAGTTTACTAACACTGGTTTCATTTGGTTTAAATTTATTTCTTGTTGTCTTCTTTAGTACATTCTACGCACTTCTTGTTTTGAAACCTAAAGATTTATCTGACAATTTGACAAAAATGGCATACAATATTCCTGGATTAAAACAAGGAAAGGAAACAACAAGGTACCTTGAGCAGGTAATAAGTCGTTTAGCTTTCATGGGAGGGATCTTTTTAGCATTTCTAGCATTTTTCCCTCTATTGTTAGGAAACCTACTTCAGTTTAATATCTTTAAAAATTTAACATCTCTTGTAATTCTAGTCGGAGTAATTACAGATGTAACATCCCAAGTAAAAGGATTTTTAGTGTCTAAAAACTACGAGAGTTTTAAGAAAACGTAGACTTGTTCTTTTAAATGCATTAGCATAAACTTGTAGTTGTATAGTTACACAAAGGTTTTTGAGACCCCTATACAATTTTTCTAGGTTCGGAAGAATTCGAATCTATGTGTTTAATAAATTTAATTTTAAGCCTATGAAAGTAGTAAGTTCGATAGGTAATCTGAAAAATCGATCAAAAGATTGTCAAGTTGTAAAACGACGTGGACGAATTTATTTGATTTGTAAATCAGACCCTAGACTTAAAGTTCGACAAGGTCGAGCAAAAATGAAACGTAAATAAAAGAACTAGCAAGAATAAAAAACGATGGCACGTATTTCAGGAGTAGATCTTCCGCGTAATAAGCGAGTTGAGATTGGATTAACGTATGTTTTTGGTATCGGTAATACTAGTGCAAATCAAATTGTAAAAGCAGCTAACGTTTCTCCAAGTACAAAATGTAATGATTTAACCGATGAGGAAGTTACTCGTATAAGAGCAATAATCGATGAAGATTATCAGACCGAAGGTGATCTAAGACGTGCAATTTCTCAAAATGTAAAAAGGTTAACAGAAATAGGTTCTGCGACAGGAAGACGTCATAGGGTAGGCCTTCCTGTACGAGGACAAAGAACGCGTACAAACGCAAGAACGCGAAAGGGAAAAGTTAAAATTCCAGTTTCAAAGAAAAAATAAAAAAAAATTACACATATTAGCTTAATATGGTCAAACAATTAAAGCGATTTTCTGGCAAAAAATCTAAAAAAACAATAACTACTGGCGTTGTTCATATTAAATCAACCTTTAACAATACGATTGTCAACATCACTGATCAGCAAGGAAATACATTATTTTGGGCTTCGGCAGGTGGAAGCGGTTTTAAAGGAGCAAAAAAAGGTACTCCTTTTGCTGCGCAATCCGCTGCGGAAAAGGTTGCAACTATAGCGTACGAGCAAGGTATGCGACAAGCAGAAGTTGTTGTTAGTGGTCCTGGAAGTGGCAGAGAAACTGCTATTCGCGCATTGCAAGGATGTGGTCTACAAGTTTTAGTTATCAAAGATATTACGCCAGTTCCTCACAATGGCTGCCGCCCTCCAAAAAAACGACGCGTTTAATTCTAAAATTGGCTATTATCAGAAATTTTTAATCGTAAAAAGTTTCTAGAAATTTTATAATATCATGTTTCAAGTTCAATGCTTAAATTCTATATCTAACAAGGCTACAGAATTTTATTCTAAGTATTCGATTGGCCCGTTTTTAAAAGGACAAAGTACGACGGTAGGTAATGCGCTAAGACGAGTTTTGTTATCCAATTTACAAGGTATAGCAATTACTGGTGTTCGTATTACAGGAATTGATCACGAGTTTTCTACTATTCCGAATGTTAGAGAAGATGTTGTAGATATATTGCTTAATTTAAAACAGATTGTTTTAAAAGGGGACATTCAAGAACCTACTTTAGCCCGACTTAATGTAAAAGACGCTGGTATTATAGTAGCAGATGATATAGAATTACCGGATTCTATTACTTTGGTTGACCCTCGCCAGTATATTGCAAATTTAACTAGCAAGGGAAACTTAGAAATGGAATTTCTAATAAATAGAGGCCAAAACTATTTCACTAACGGAAAGCTAGATTATACGATACCTGAGCGTTTTTTAGCTATTGATTCAGTCTTTATGCCTGTAACAAAAGTTAATTTTTTTGTTGAGACTTCCAAGAGCAGCGCTTTTTTTGAACTAGAGAGCTTAATCTTAGAAATTTGGACTAACGGTAGTATTATGCCCGATGATGCATTAAGTTCATCAGCAGAAATACTAGAAAATACCTTTGGGCTTCTAAAAGTAACTAACACGCTTTCGTCATTAGCCCCAAATATTGAGACTCCAATTGGCGAAGAAAAAACCGAACATTTAGAAACGGTTTTTATTGAAGAATTAGAGCTATCTGTTAGAGCTTATAATTGCTTAAAACGAGCTAATGTTCATACATTATCAGATTTATTACAATACTCCGCTGATGATCTCTTAGAATTTAAAAATTTTGGTCAAAAATCAGCAGACGAAGTTTGTGATAATTTAAAGGCCCGTTTCGATCTCGATCTTCGGAATTAAAGATATAAAAAACGGGATAAACGATTGTTAAAAGGCAAGATCTAAACTATAGCATTCGATGCTAAGTGATAAACAGAATCTTTGAACTTATTTAAAAATTTTCAAATTTATTAAAAAACGACTGCAAAAAATTTTAATTACATTATGTCTTTATCAGCTTCAGAAACGAAGTCGGCTTATTTTGGTATAGGACGTAGAAAAACGTCTGTAGCTAAAGTTATATTAGTTCCAGGAACTGGTGTAATGTTAGTAAACCATAAACAGGGAGAAAAATATTTACAGTTTAATTCGCAGTATATCAATGCTTCAAAAGTTCCTTTAACTACATTAGGTTTAGAAAATATGTATGATATATATGTAAAAACTCATGGTGGTGGATTAAGAGGGCAAGCGGATGCAATTAAGCTTGGGGTTGCTAGAGCCTTATGTCACATGTCTCCTGAAAATCGAGAGTCTCTTAAGCCTACTGGCGTTTTAACTCGAGATTCTCGTCGTAAAGAAAGAAAAAAATACGGATTGAAGAAAGCACGAAAAGCTCCTCAATTCTCTAAACGTTAAAAAAATATCGATAAAATGCCAAAAACATCAATACATCCTGATTGGTATCCTAATGCAAAAGTTTATTGTGATGGGCAACTTATAATGAAGGTTGGTTCCACTAAACAAAGATTAAATGTAGATATATGGTCAGGGAATCACCCATTTTATACAGGTTCTCAAAAAATTCTTGATACAGAGGGAAGAGTAGAACGTTTTATGCGTAAATACGGTATTGAAAACCAAAGTGAAAATTAATCTTTATGCCAACAATACAACAATTAGTTAGATTTGAAAGGGTAGCTAACGTAAAAAAAACAAAGTCACCGGCACTTAAATCTTGCCCTCAGAGACGAGGTGTTTGTACCCGCGTTTATACAACAACGCCAAAAAAACCGAATTCAGCTTTACGTAAGGTTGCACGTGTAAGGTTAACTTCTGGATTTGAAGTTACTGCATATATACCCGGGATCGGACATAATATTCAGGAGCACTCCGTTGTGCTAATCCGCGGTGGTCGTGTTAAGGATTTACCTGGATGCCGCTATCATGTTGTTCGAGGAACGTTAGACGCAGCTGGTGTAAAAGATCGAAAGCAAAGTAGATCAAAATATGGAGGTAAAAAACCGAAAGCATCATAATAAATCTAAGATTATAAAAAAACTTAATAATGTCACGTAGAAGCAGAGCTCAAAGAACATTAGCAGAACCAGATCCTATTTATAACAGTCGATTAGTTACCTTACTAGTAAGTAGAATATTACAATCAGGTAAAAAATCACTTGCACAAAAAATTGTTTATAATTCATTAGAAATAATTTCAAATAAAACAGAGGAAAATCCAGTACTAGTTTTAGAAAAGGCAGTTAAAAACGTTACTCCCCGAGCTGAAGTAAAAGCTCGAAGAGTTGGTGGTTCTACTTATCAAGTACCTATTGAAATTAGAGCTTACAGGGGTACAAATATTTCATTAAAGTGGATCACTGAATTTGCTCGAGCACGTTCTGGTAAAAGTATGTCGATAAAACTTTCGAACGAAATAATCGATGCTGCAAAGGAAACAGGTAATAGTGTAAGAAGAAAAGAGCAAACACATAAAATGGCTGATGCAAATAAAGCCTTTGCCCACTTCAGATACTAATAAATTATTTAAAAGACTAAATTTTTAGTCTTTTCGCCAAAAGTATTTAAATATATTCATAAAATTCAAATAAAATTTAACTTCTAAATTTCATATGGCACGCGAAAAGTTTGAAAGATTAAAGCCGCACATTAACATTGGTACTATTGGTCACGTTGACCACGGTAAAACTACCTTAACGGCGGCAATTTCAGCAACACTAGCTATTCACAATGAATCTGCTACAAAAAAATTCGATGAAATTGATTCGGCGCCAGAAGAGAAAGCTCGTGGTATTACTATTAATACAGCTCACGTAGAATATGAAACTGCAGGTCGTCACTATGCTCACGTTGATTGTCCGGGTCACGCGGATTACGTAAAAAACATGATTACTGGTGCGGCACAAATGGATGGTGGAATCTTAGTAGTATCTGCTGCAGACGGTCCAATGCCGCAAACAAGAGAGCATATCCTACTTGCAAAGCAAGTTGGTGTACCATATCTTGTAATATTCTTAAACAAAGCTGATCAAGTTGATGATGAAGAACTTTTAGAACTAGTTCAATTAGAAGTTCAAGAGCTTTTAGAAAGTTATGATTTCCCAGGTGATGAAATTCCTTTCGTTTCTGGTTCTGCATTACTTGCTCTACAAGCTGTGGAAGGAGGCCCTGTAGAGAGAGGTGCTGACAAGTGGGTAGATCTTATTTATGATTTAATGGATGCGGTAGATAACTATATCCCTACACCTGAGCGTGACACAGAAAAGACTTTCCTAATGGCTATTGAGGACGTTTTCTCTATTACAGGTCGTGGTACAGTAGCTACAGGCCGAATTGAAAGGGGTCAAGTAAACGTTGGTGATGCTGTAGAGTTAGTTGGTTTAAAAGATACGAAAGCCACTACTGTTACGGGAATTGAAATGTTCCAAAAAACTCTTGATCAAGGTATGGCAGGGGATAACGTTGGTATTCTTATTCGTGGTATCCAAAAAACTGAAATCGAAAGAGGGATGGTACTAGCGCTTCCAGGTAGTATTACACCGCACAAAAAATTTGAGGCTGAAGTTTACATTTTAAATAAGGATGAAGGTGGCCGTCATACACCATTCTTTACAGGTTACCGACCACAATTTTACGTTCGAACAACAGATGTAACCGGTACAATCGTTCAGTTTACTGGTGATGATGGAAGTATTGCTGAGATGGTAATGCCAGGTGATCGAATTAAAATGACTGCAGAGCTTATTAACCCAATTGCAATTGAACAGGGTATGCGTTTCGCAATTCGAGAAGGTGGAAGAACTGTAGGTGCTGGAGTAGTGTCAAAAATTATTGAGTAAAAATCAAATAAAGAATGGAACATCCAAAACTTCGTATAAGTGTTAAAGCATACGAATCAAGTATTTTAGATAATGCTTGTCTAAAAATTGTAGATGCGGTAAAATCAAGCGGGATTGAAGCAGTCGGCCCAATACCTTTACCTACTAAACTTCGAAGATATTGTGTTCTAACTTCGCCTCATGTAAATAAAAAAGCAAGAGATCACTTTGAGATAAGAACACACAAAAGAATCATTGATGTTTACAAGCCTACTGACATTACATTAGAAAATCTAAAAAGTTTAGATATTTCTGCTGGTGTAGATGTTGAGGTTAAAAATTTTTAATTATACATACTTTATGTAAGACAAAAGCCC
>Ga0115104_10781484_pt1 | contig 10774 bp, 20 predicted proteins | sample CN18umnscriptome_2_FD_89649 | JGI IMG/M metagenome (GOLD analysis project Ga0115104, IMG submission 89649) | Marine eukaryotic communities from Pacific Ocean to study complex ecological interactions - CN13ID_70_C50_10m_0.8um Metatranscriptome... | ecosystem: Environmental > Aquatic > Marine >...
AACACGTTCAAACCTAACTAATTGTTGTATCGTCGGCATAATATCTTTTTTAAGTTTGATCCTCTAATCCATATTTTCGCATAAAACGCTCTACACGTCCTTCGGTATCAACGATTCTCTGTGAACCTGTGTAAAAAGGGTGAGTACCCGACCAAATATCAACACTTAATTTTGGTTTTGTCGAGCCCACCTTCATAATAAGTTGGCCATCACAATATACTTTCGCATTCGGATACCAATTTGGATGAATTGATGACTTTGGCATTTGAAAAATTGAATAAATTTATCGTTTTGAAAATTGGGAAGCCTTTCGAGCTTTCTTAAGACCGTATTTCTTTCGTTCCTTTGAGCGGTAATCTCTAGTTAAATAACCTTCAACTTTTAAACTACTTCGATTCTCAGGTGAAATATAACAAAGCGCTCGAGCAACACCTAATTTAATTGCATCTGCTTGCGCTTTTAAACCTCCACCATGCGTGTTTACATAAACATCATAAGAATTTTCAAGCCCTAAAGCCATTAAAGGGGCTTTAGACGAATTAATATACTGAGAATTAAACTGGAGATAAAGAGCACAAGGTTTATGGTTTACAACCATAGAACCTGTACCAGGAACTAAGATAACTTTTGCAACCGAAGTTTTTCGACGTCCAATCCCAAAATATGCAGGTTGTGTATCTAAAGTTACGAGAGACATAATTTAGTTCGTTATTTACTTCATTAATTATATTATCTATACAGAATGCCTCAAGAACCACTGTGTATAGAAAGTTCAAAGATTTGTATTTCGAAAACTGAAATTTATATCTTACCTATTGACAACCGTTAATTCCACAAATTACGATGATGGTCTTCGTAATGTTTTACCAAATCGAATTTGTAAACTATCACATACCTCATCTGCGGATTTTTGACCGAAATTTTTAAACTCTAACAAATCCTCGGAAGAGTACTTTAATAAATCTTCAAGAGTGTGAATATTTGCCCGTTTTAAACAATTATATGCTCGTACTGATAATTCTAATTCTTCAATCATAACATCCGTAAACTCAGGCTGACTCGTATTTTCAACTAAGGAAACCTTAGAAGACGAATCAGTTAATTTTAATGATTGAAAAACATTTTCAAGAAATTCTGAAGCAGAGCTAATCGCCTCAGTTGGTGTTATGCTTCCATCTGTATAAACTTCAAGTACTAAACTTTCAACCTCGGATGAAAGATTCTTTCGTGAAGTTTCAACAAAGAAATTAACCTTTCTAACGGGCATAAAAATTGCATCTAAAGCCAAAAAGCCCGATGGAACATGACTAATATTTTTTTCACTTAAAGAATAACCTTTACCTTTTTCAATCAGAAACTCCATTTCAATACTATCAGCTGAAGTCAAACTGGCAATATATTGACGTGGTTCAACGATTTCAAGATCATCTGGGAGCTCAATATCATTTGCAGTGACAATACCTGGACCTTGAAACAATAAACGAGCAATTACAGGCTCATTCACTTCACCTTTAAAAACGATTTGTTTCAAATTTAATAGAATCTCAATAATATCCTCTTTAACATTCGGAATTGTCGAGAACTCATGATTAACACCAGCAATTCGAACACCAACAATTGCAACACCTAATAATTCAGATAACAATACACGCCGCAAAGCATTACCAATTGTTAAACCTTGGCCAATACTTAACGGTTCAATACAAAATCGTGAGAAAAGGTTATTCGTTTTTTCAGTTTTTGACTCTAAGCAATGTATTTGAAACATACGAGCTATAGAAAATACTAATATATATATTTGCGTCGATTGTTAAATATTAAATTACACTCGGCGTTTCTTTGGCGGACGACAACCATTGTGCGGAACTGGAGTAATATCCTTAATTACAAGAATTTCTAACCCACAACCCTGTAAAGCACGAATCGCAGTTTCACGTCCACTACCTGGTCCGCTTACTACGACCTCTGTTTGTCGCATACCTTGTTCATATGCTAATGAACCTACTTTTTCAGCAGCAGATTGAGCAGCAAAAGGAGTCCCTTTTTTCGCCCCTTTAAAACCACTACCACCTGATGAGGCCCAAAAAAGTGTATTACCTTGCTTATCTGTAATATTAACAATCGTATTATTAAACGTAGATTTTACATGTGAGACACCGATTACAGGTATCTTCTTTGATTTTTTTGTAAATCGTTTGACTTGTCTGACCATAAAAAATTCAAAAATGAATTACATACGAAAAGTAAACAAAAAAACTAGCTTTAACGAGCTTTCTTCTTTGCTACTACCGTTTTAACTTTTCCTTTCCTAGTACGGGCATTCGTACGTGTTCGTTGACCTCGTACAGGTAAACCAACTCGATGACGTCGCCCCGCAGCGGAACCAATTTCGGTTAATCTTTTAATATTTAACGAATATACTCGTCGAAGATCACCTTCTGTCTGGTACTGCTCATCAATTACTGTCCGTAAACTATTAACTTCTTCATCAGTTAAATCAATACATCTAGTATCTGGTGAAACATTAGTACTCGATAAAATTGCCTTCGCGCTTGTAGTCCCAATACCAAAAATATAAGTAAGACCAACCTCAACCCGCTTATTACGTGGAAGATCTACCCCAGAAATACGTACCATACTATTTAATATTATTTACGTTTCATTTTTGCGCGACCTTGTCTAACTTTAAGACGTGGGTCAGTTTTACAAATTAAATAAATTCGTCCCCGGCGCTTTACAACCTGACAATCTTTTGATCGATTTTTTAAATTACCAATTGAACTTACAACTTTCATAAATCATTTAATGGAATATAAAATTCTTCCAATATTATTTTAAAACACAACAAATTGAAAACAATTTGCAGCTACCACTAATCCTAACTTAATTAAAGAAAAAAGTCTATGGGCGTCTAAAACCTTCATACTTTCTCGATACAAGGTAACCTCGAATTTGCGATGTTACATCTGTAATTACACCAATTAGAATTAATAACGAAGTTGTATTACGAAATAAATTCGATTGTAACAAATTTCCTAAAACTAATGGGAAAAACGCAAGAAAAGCTAAAAAAAGCCCACCCATAAATGCCAAACGATTGACTAACTTTTCAAGATATTTAGTAGTCTGCTTTCCTTGGCGAACGCCAGGAACACTGTAAGCCATTTTTGCTAAATTTTGTGAAATATCTTCCGGTTTTAAAACTAAAAGTGCATAAAAACAACTAAAAAATATTACAAGAATAACATTTAAAGATACAGATAATGTAGTCACTGCAGTTGATAAAAACGGAAAAGTAGTCCCCAAATCTGACGACAATAAAATTTGTAACGGATACGATAAGAAAACAACTATTGTCGAACTAAAAACTAAAGGCATAATACCACCCTGATTTAACTTAAGTGGAATATAACTGTTTTTAAGTTCAGATAATTGCTGGTCTGAGCTCGAATAGTTTAAATTTAACTGTTTAGCTGAAACAATATCAACCTTTTTATACGAGTATTGAAAAATAACAATTACAAGAACAATAAAGAAATAACTGAACAGTATCTGACTAAGTGTAACTAAACTACTAAAATATGATGAACCACTTAAAACAAATTGATTCACATTTTTAAAACTATTTGGAATTCCGCCAACAATATTTATAAAGATTAACATTGATGAACCGTTACCGAGCCCCTCTTCAGTAATTAATTCCGCAAACCACATTGACAAAATAGAACCGGTCGTTAAGGATAAAATTACTTTACACGCGAATAACAAACTCCAATCAAAGACAACAGGTTTAACAAGAAAAAATGCGACACCTGAACTTAAAACTAAAGCCCAAATAAATGTTAAATATCTGGTATAACGAGTAATTTGTTGACGTCCATATTCACCTTCCTCTTTTTGTAACCGTTCTAAACTAGGAACTACTGACGTTAAAAGCTGTATGATAATAGATGCATTAATGTAAGGAATTATTCCCAACGAACCAACACCTAAAAATGAACTTCCAGTCAAATTTTTAGCAAACCCAAAAGTCGAATTTGCAATTTGATTTTGGGAAAATATATTTAAATCAACATTCGGCACTGGTATATATAAACCTAACCGGACAAGAAGTAAAAGAAACAATATCTTAAATATTTTCCCTTTTAAAAGATATGAAGTTTCTGAATTTTCCATTAAAGTATATTTCTAATTAAAAATTAGATAGATCATTATTGTAATTTAACTACAAACTACTATTAAACGAACGTAATGAAGATAAACCTTCAACCGTTGCACGCGCATTGTTTAATAAATTGTTAGAGCCAAGCTGCTTCGATAAAATATTTTTTACACCTGCTAACTCAAGCACAGTTCGAACCGAACCACCAGCAATTACACCAGAACCAGGAGCAGATGGTCGTAATACAAGCTTGGCAGCACCAAACCGACCCGTTGTTGGATGAGGAATTGAATCAGAACTAGTTAACGGAACATTAATTACATGTTTTTTACCGTCTGTTACACCCTTTTTAACGGCTGTAATAACATCACCTGCTTTACCAACACCAACACCAACTTTTCCATGTTCATCCCCAACAACTACAACTGCTCGGAAGCTCATTTTTTTACCTCCCTTCACAACCTTTGTAACACGTTGAATTGCCACAACACGTTCCAACCAATCAATTTTAGTATCTTTCGATTTATATCCCTTTTTTGGGTTTCCCATAACCAATCAATAAATTAGAATTATTTATTATTTACCAGTTTTACCTGCTTTACGACGTATTACCTCGCCTTCATATGCAATTCCTTTTCCTTTATACGGTTCAGGTGGTCTAACTGACCTAATTTTTGCCGCAAATTCACCAACAGCATCCTTTTCAATACCAGAAACAGTTATACTTGTTGGATTCTCAATATTCACAGACAAAGTTGGTGGAGTAATCATTTTTACCGGATGACTATAACCCATGTTTAAGACTAAATCTTTACCATCAAGCTGAGCACGGTACCCAACACCTGTTATTTGTAATTTTTTGTGAAACCCACCCGAAACACCTTGTACCATATTTGCGACTAATGTACGAGATAAACCATACAAAGCACGAGATAATTTCGTATCTTTAGCCTTTTCTAAAAAAAGTCTATTTTCTTTTTCTTCAAATGTACAACAAATTAAAGATGGTAAGACTCGAGAAAGACTACCCTTAGGCCCGTCAACAAAAATCTTTTGACCATCTAATTTTACGGTAACTTTACTCGGGATCGGAACAAATTGTTTACCTATACGAGACATACTTTAAATAAAATTTACCAAATATAACATAAAAGCTCGCCACCAATTCCTTCCTCACGTGCTTTGTGGTCTGTAATTAAACCACGTGAAGTAGAAACAATAGCGGTGCCAAAACCACCTAAAACTCTAGGTAAGTTTTTATGATCACTATAAACTCGTAAACCTGGTTTACTTACACGCTGAATTTGTGTAATAAAGGGTTTACGTTCTTTTCCTTTATACTTTAATGAAAGTAATAAAGAACTTTTTATCCCATTTTCTAATTCTTCAAAGGACGAAATAAAACCCTCCTCAAGAAGAACTTTTGTAATACTACGTGTTACATTTGTAGAAGGAATTTGAACAATTTGATGCTTTGCTAAGTTCGCATTACGAATGCGAGTTAACATATCTGCTATCGTATCACTAGTCATTCAGTTAATGTATAATTTAATTCATTATTACGCGGCTGCTAATGGCAAGCCAAGACTTTTTAATAAAGCTGATGCCTCTTCATCTGTCTTTGCAGTTGTTACTATTGAGATATCAAGACCACGAATTTGTTGAACATCATCATATGATATTTCTGGAAAAATTAACTGTTCTTTCAATCCTAAATTATAGTTACCTCTACCATCAAAACCATTTGGACTAATACCACGAAAATCACGGATTCGTGGAAGAACAATGTGAATTAAACGCTCAAGAAAAGCATACATACGGTCTTGACGTAATGTTACTGAAATACCTACTGGCATGCCATCTCGAATTTTAAAACCCGCAACGGATTTTCGCGCTTTATTAACAATAGGCTGCTGGCCAGTAATCGTTGCGATTTCTTTAATACTAACATCCAATTCTTTTGAATTTTTAGATGCTTCACCAATACCTCTATTTACTGATATTTTTACAACTTTTGGAACTTGTTCAATATTTTTATAACCAAAATTTTGAACTAATGACGGAACAATTTCCTGTCGATAAGGGTTTTTAAATCTTTTTTCATCTCACGATAATTCAAATACTTTTTAAAACGACTAACAAAAATGGGTTACTCGTAAGAACTATTAAAGAACCTCAGGAGCTAAAGATACAATTTTTGTAAATCCCTTTTCTTTTAATTCACGAGCGATTGAACCAAATATACGAGTTCCACGTGGATTATTTTCTTTATTTATAATAACAGAAGCATTATCATCAAAACGTAGTCGAGAACCATCTTTTCGATAAATGGACTGTTTAGTTCGAACAATTACAGCACGCACAACATCTGAGCGCTTAACAGTAAGATTTGGTGATGCATCTTTAACAACGCCTATAATAACATCACCAACATGCCCATAACGTCGATTACTTCCTAATACTCGAATACACATTAACTTTTTGGCACCGCTATTATCGGCAACTTTTAAACAAGTTTGTGGTTGTATCATTTTTTTTAATTACGTTGACGATTTACTCAGAACAGTAATAACTTTCCAACTTTTATTTTTACTGATTGGTCGAACTTGTTGAATTTTAACTTTATCACCAATCCGTGAATTAAAATCAGAATCATGCACCGCATAACGCTTTGTTCTTTTAACTACTTTTCCATAACGTTTATGAGTAATACGGTCGCTAACTGCAACAATACACGTATTCACCATCTTATCACTTACAACAATACCGATTTTTTCTTTTGTAGCCATTTATACAGAAAATTTAAACAACTTATTCAAAAGCTGGCAAGAACTTTTACGAATTCACACCCGTATTTACACGCTCGATAATCTTTGTCTTAATAGGCAACTTATGCGAAGCAGTACGAAGAACTTTATATGCAGCAGCCTTTTCAAGACCATTTATTTCAAATAACATATTCCCAGGTTTAACAACTGCAACCCAATACTCAGGTGTACCCTTACCCGAACCCATTCGCGATTCAGCAGCACGCTCTGTAATAGGTTTATCAGGAAATACACGAATCCAAATTTTACCCGTACGACGAACGTAACGAGTAATACTTCGTCTTGTAGCTTCAATCTGTCGTGATGTTAACCAAACTGGTTCTAAAGCTTGAATTCCAAAATCACCAAAAACAACCGTATTTGATTTCGTTGCAACCCCTTTAAGTCTCCCGCGATGTACTCGACGGAATTTAGTTCTCTTTGGAAGTAACATAAAACTCTATTTATTTGTAACTATTAAATTAAGTACGTTAAATAATTTCGCCATTAAAAATCCAAACTTTAATACCTAAGATTCCATAAGTTGTAAATGCTTTGCATGTTGCATAACTTACATCAGCTCGTAACGTTTGAAGCGGAACGCGCCCCTCTCGAACCCATTCAGCCCGTGCAATTTCTGCACCATTTAAACGGCCTGAAACCTGGATTTTAAATCCCTTAATTCCACTTTTTTGAAGTCGTTGTGCAGTTTGGCGCATTGCTCTTCGAAAGGCAACACGCTTTTCTAATTGATCCGCAATGGAGCGAGCAACTAACGAACTTTCAGTTTCACTTTTTGCAATTTGAATAACTTTTATACGAATTTGACGCGAATCATTTAATTTACTTTGTAATTTACATTTCAAATTATTAATAGATAATTCACTATCAGATTCAAGTGCAATTACTTTTGGTCTCGCAGCATAAATTAATAATTCAAGCTGATTAACTTTACGCTTTATTTCTAAATTAGCGATGCCAGCTTTACTATAGAAAGATTCCCATTCTTTTTCAAAGAAATTACGGATTTTAAAATCCTCTTGCAAAACCTTACTATACACACTGTAATCAGCAAACCAAGTCGAATTATGTGTTTTATTAACACCAATCCGAAAACCCGTTGGATGTATTTTTTGTCCCACTATTTAAGTTATTTTGATAAATTTTTACGAAGTCACAATAACAGTTATATGCGACGTTGCTTTTAAAATGCGATAAGCTCGACCTTGGGCACGTGGACGAAAACGTTTCATTACAGGCCCTTGATCAACGAAAGCTGATTTAACAACTAAATTTGCTTCATTAAAACCAAAATTATTTTTCGCATTAGCAGCTGCTGATTGTAAAACTTTACTAATAGGTTTACAAGAGGCGTATGGCATAAATTCTAAGAGAAGCAATGCTTCTTTATAACTTCGCCCCGTTATTTGTCGTAAAACACGACGCACTTTACTAGGCGACATACGAATATATTTAGAAACAGCTCTAACCTCATTTTCTTGTAAAGAAGTTTTATTCATAAAATAGGATCAGCTAACGTTTTGATTTTTTGTCTTTTTTAATATGTGACCGGAATGTACGTGTCGGTGAAAATTCCCCTAATTTGTGACCAACCATCTGATCTGTTACAAAAACTGGCACGTGTTGACGGCCATTATAAACAGCAAAGGTATGACCAATCATATTAGGAAGAATAGTTGATGAACGAGACCAAGTTTGAATAACATCTTTTTTTCCAGAAGCATTCATTTGTTCAATCTGTTCAACAATTTGTGAAGCGACAAACGGTCCTTTTTTTAGTGAACGTGACATTTTAATAATGTGTTGAATTATGTATTAGTCAATTTAATTTCCTAAGGTGTTCTAACGACGTGAACGTAAAATATATTTACTACTTGCCTTTGTAGGCTTTCTAGTCTTAATACCTAAAGCAGGCTTACCCCAAGGATTTACTGGACGTGGACGACCAATTGGTGATCTTCCTTCACCACCACCATGTGGGTGATCAATTGGGTTTTGAACAACACCTCGAACTTTTGGTCTCTGACCTAACCAACGGCGTCGACCAGCTTTTCCAAGAGTTATATTAATAGCATCAACATTACCAACTTGACCTAATGTCGCACAACATCGATTATGAACTAAACGAATTTCATTAGAAGGGAATTTTAGAGTAACAAACTCACCTTCTTTTGCGACTAATTGCGCATATGTACCAGCCGCTCGTGCAATCTGACCACCTTTTCCTAACGTTAATTCAACATTATGGATAATACTACCTAAAGGTATATCCGAAAGTGCCATATTACTGCCAACTTCAATTGGTGATTCATTACCGGAATAAACTAATGTACCAATTTTTAATGAACGAGGACAAATTATATACTTTTTTGTTCCATCATCATAATAAATAAGTGCGATTCTTGCATTTCGGTTTGGGTCATACTCAATACTCATAACGCGACCCGCAAGAGTAACATCAGCTTTGCCCCTTTTAAAATCAATCACACGGTATCTTTTTTTGTGACCACCACCACGACCTCTAAGAGTCGTTACGCCACGATTATTACGTCCACCACATCCCTTAATACCGAATGTTAACGCCTTCTCAGGTTTATTTTTTTGACAAATCGTCAAGATACAAACTAGTACGAGAACGTGTGCCTGGACTATAAGCACGATACAAACGAATTGCCATGTGTTTGTTTAACTAAAATAATTATTCAATAATTTAAATACACAAAACTCTATACATCTTCAAAGAATGTAATAGAATCTTCAGATACTAATGTTACTATTGCTCGTTTATAACGAGCACGAGTACCAATAAATTTGCCTACTCTACGCTTGCGCAATGGCTGTAGAGATGTATTTACAGAAACAACTTTTACATCAAATAATTGCTCAACTGCAGTCTTAATTGATGGTTTATCAGACTTAGGATCAACAGCAAAACTATATTGATTCTTTTGTAAAAGTTCAACTGTTTTTTCAGTAAGAATAGGGTACTTAATCAAACCAATGAATGATCTTGGATTTACGCCCATATATAATTTAAAATTTTATTAACTGTATTTTTTTAGTAGTACTAAAAAGCTTCAAATTTAGGTACGTGGAATTATCTTAAGAATAGAATCACGCTTACCAGGTAGTGAACCTTTTAAAACTAAAATGTTCTCTGACTCACTAATATAAAGAACTTTACTACTTTTGATAGTAGTAGTCTTATTTCCTAAATGGCCAGCCATTTTTTTACCTGGGTAAACACGACCAGGTGTACTACCTGCACCAATTGAACCAGGTAGACGATGGTTTTTTGAACCATGAGTCATTGGACCACGACTAAAATTATGACGTTTTTGGTTACCAGCAAAACCCTTACCGATACTTTTACCTTTGACAGATACTGACTGACCAATAGTAAAATTATCTACGGTAACTGCCTGACCAATTTTATATGAGTGTGCTTCTTCAATCGAAAATTCACCAAATGAACGAAACCCTTTATTACCTGACTTTTTAAGATGCCCTAATTGTGGTTTATTAAGTCGGTTTAAATTCTCTTCAAAATATGCAACCTGAATAGCTGTATAACCATCAGTCTCTTTAGTTTTAACTTGACTTATCTGACAAGGTTCCGCTTTAACAAGCGTTACTGGAATAATTGTTCCATTCTCATCAAAAATCTGCGTCATACCGAGCTTTTTACCAAATAGACCCACTGACATAGGATTAACTAAATTATTATCGTATCAATAAAACAATGCAAAAAAAATCAATGATTTTTTCTATTCCAAGTAAAAAT
>Ga0115104_10366768_pt1 | contig 10723 bp, 9 predicted proteins | sample CN18umnscriptome_2_FD_89649 | JGI IMG/M metagenome (GOLD analysis project Ga0115104, IMG submission 89649) | Marine eukaryotic communities from Pacific Ocean to study complex ecological interactions - CN13ID_70_C50_10m_0.8um Metatranscriptome... | ecosystem: Environmental > Aquatic > Marine >...
AATATTAGATTAATTTTTAATTGAGGGGAGATACTCAAGCGGCCAACGAGGGCAGACTGTAAATCTGTTGTTTTTAACTTCGCAGGTTCGAATCCTGCTCTCCCCACATTTTAAGAGTTAGGGGATAAACACCATTGCGGGAGTAGCTCAGTTGGTAGAGCGTCAGCCTTCCAAGCTGAATGTCGCCGGTTCGAACCCGGTCTCCCGCTCTAAAATTTTTAGCCGGTGTAGCTCAGGGGTAGAGCGTTTCCTTGGTAAGGAAGAGGCCACGGGTTCAAATCCCGTCATTGGCTCTTACTTTTTAAAAATTGAAAAAATTAAAACAAAAAAATAAACATTATTAATATTAACAAAACAAATACTAAAACTTAAATCATGGCAAAGGCAACTTTCGATCGCTCCAAACCGCATTTAAACATCGGAACAATAGGACACGTAGATCACGGAAAAACAACTTTAACGGCAGCTATTACTAAAGTATTAGCAGATGCTGGATTATCAGAGGCACGCTCATTCGATCAAATCGACAATGCACCTGAAGAAAAAGAAAGAGGTATAACAATTAACACTTCTCACGTAGAGTATGCTACTGCAAATCGTCATTATGCTCACGTCGACTGCCCAGGTCACGCGGATTACGTAAAGAATATGGTAACTGGTGCAGCTCAAATGGACGGTGCAATCCTTGTAGTTGCTGCAACTGATGGACCTATGCCGCAAACTCGAGAGCACATATTACTCGGTAGACAAGTAGGAATTCCAAGAATTGTTGTTTTCTTAAATAAAGTTGATATGGTTGATGATGAAGAACTTCTAGAGCTTGTTGATATGGAAGTTAGAGATTTATTAAATTTTTATGAATATGATGGAGATAATGGGCCTGTTGTTTCTGGTTCTGCATTAGGAGCTTTGAATGGTGAACAAAAGTGGGTTGACTCCGTTATGGAATTGATGCAAGCTGTAGATACTTGGATCGAATTACCCAAAAGAGATGTAGACAAAGACTTTTTAATGCCAATTGAAGATGTTTTTTCTATCACAGGTCGTGGTACTGTTGCAACTGGACGTATCGAGACAGGTATTGCCAATACAGGAGACGCTGTAGAAATCATTGGTATGGGTGCTGAAAAGTTGACCTCTACAATTACTGGAATTGAAATGTTTCGTCAAATCCTTGATAGAGGAGAAGCTGGAGATAATGCAGGTATACTCCTAAGGGGTATTGAGAAAACTCAAATATCTAGGGGTATGGTAATTTGTAAACCAGGTTCTGTAACACCACATGCTAAATTCAAAGCTGAGGTTTACATCCTCAAAAAAGAAGAGGGTGGTAGACACACACCATTTCACAACAATTATCGACCACAATTTTATGTGCGAACAACAGATGTTACTGGTAATATCGTACTGCCATCCGGTGTAGAAATGGTAATGCCAGGAGACAATTTAACTATTGAAGTTGATTTAATTCAACCAATTGCTATGAATGTTGGACTTCGTTTTGCAATTAGAGAAGGAGGTAGAACTGTTGGAGCAGGGCAAGTCACTGAAATTTTAGACTAAAAATGGTTAAACTAGTTTGGGTTCAATATGTTTTTAAATTATTAAAACACCTGAATCCTCAACTACGGGTTTAGCTCAGTTGGTAGAGCACTGGTCTCCAAAACCAGGTGTCGGGAGTTCGAGCCTCTCAACCCGTGCAAGAATCAATGACTTTAAACCCAACCCTAATTAATAAGTATAATGCTTGAATATATTAGAGATTCTTTTCAAGAACTAAAAAATAACGTTAACTGGCCGAGTTGGTCTGCGGGATATAATCTTACCGTATTGGTAGCTCTATTTTCGATTATATTTTCTTTAGTAATTTGGGGAGTTGATACAGTTTTTGCAGGTTTTGTGGAAACATATTTTAACTGGATTAAATAACTATCATGACAATGACAGAGTTAAAGCAAGAGAAAAAGTGGTACGTTGTTCGTGCAGTAAGTGGGCAAGAAAACAAGATTAAAAGTTACATAGAAACTGAAATAAACAGACTTGGTTTAGACAGCTTTGTGGATCAAGTTTTAGTCCCTACTGAAAATGTCATACAAATTCGAAATGGTAAGAAAGTTCAGAAAGAAAAAGTTTATTTTCCAGGTTACATCATGATTCAAGCCAATCTTAGTGGTGAAATACCTCATATTATCAAATCTATTACCAATGTAATTGGATTTTTAGGTGAAACAAAAGGAGGAGATCCTGTTCCGCTACGTTCATCAGAAGTTAATAGAATGCTTGGCAAGGTTGATGAATTAGCTTTAGAAGCCGATCAAAATGTAGTTATTCCTTTTATTGCTGGTGAAACCGTGAAAGTTATCGATGGACCTTTCAATGGATTTGATGGAACAGTTGAAAAAATCAATGAAGAAAAACGTAAGCTTGAAGTGATGGTAAAAATTTTCGGAAGAAAAACCCCTTTAGAATTAAGCTATATGCAAGTAGATAAAATTTAAAATTGTTGCAATTAACATGATTTGTATTTTCAGCTTCCAATTTAAAATACAACTCAATAAAATTTAAAAATGGCAAAAGAGTTAGATAAAGTAGTAAAGCTTCAGGTTAGGGGAGGCGCAGCTAACCCATCTCCACCTGTTGGACCAGCATTAGGTGCTGCCGGAGTTAATATTATGGAGTTCTGTAAGCAGTTTAATGCAAGAACTCAAGATAAACCCGGAAAAGTGCTACCAGTAGTTATAACTGTTTATAAAGACAAATCTTTTGAATTTGTAATCAAAACCCCACCAGCTGCAGTACAATTACTCGAAGCAGCTAAAGTAAAAAAAGGTTCTGGAGAACCTCACGTTAAAAAAGTAGCGAAAGTTAGTTGGGACCAAGTTAAAACAATTGCTGAAGATAAAATGGTAGATTTAAATGCATTTACAGTTGAATCTGCCATGAAAATGGTTGCTGGAACTGCAAGATCTATGGGTATAACTGTGAAAGGTGGTCAGGCACCGAAATAAAATATTGAAAATGGCTAAACTAACAAAAAATAGAAAAGAATCAGTTGCTAAAATAGTGAATACCAAAATTTATTCTTTATCTGAAGCTTCAAAACTTGTTAAAGAAATATCAAATGCTAAGTTTGATGCTTCTGTAGATATTGCTGTTCGCCTCGGAGTTGATCCAAAAAAAGCGAATCAAATGGTAAGAGGTGTTGTATCCCTTCCACATGGAACCGGTAAAGATGTTAAAGTATTGGCTTTGGTAACTCCTGATAAGGAACAGGAAGCAACAGATGCCGGGGCTGACTATGTGGGTTTAAATGAATACCTTGATAAAATTAAATCAGGTTGGACTGATGTTGATGTAATTATTACAATGCCAAGTGTAATGGGCAAACTAGGCCCTTTAGGACGTATTTTAGGTCCAAGAGGACTCATGCCAAACCCTAAGACTGGAACTGTTACTATGGATATTGCTAAAGCAGTTTCAGAAGTAAAAGCGGGTAAAATTGATTTCAAAGTTGATAAAACAGGCATTGTTCATGCTGCAATTGGGAAAGTATCCTTTTCAGCTGACAAAATTGAGGGTAATGCCCAGGAATTATTATCGACTTTAGTTAAATTAAAGCCCACTGCAGCCAAAGGTGTTTACATGAAAAGCATTTTTATGTCCAGTACTATGAGCCCCAGTATTGCAATAGATTTAAAAGTAGCAGCTGTTTAGACGATAAACAAATATTATGACAAAAGAAGGAAAATCACAAGTAATACAAGCGTTGACTACTGAATTAGCTCATAGTTCTAATTTTTATCTTACAGATATTTCAGGACTTAATGCAGTAACAACCTCAAACCTTAGACGGGCTTGTTTCAAAGCTAATGTTAAACTATCCGTTGTTAAGAATACCTTGCTTGAAAAAGCAATGGAAGCTTCAGAGAAGGATTTTGGAGATTTACCTCTTACATTAAAAGGTAATACTTCAGTGATGTATTCTGAAGCTGGGAATGCTCCCGCCAAAGTAATCAAGGCTTTCCGTAAAAAATCAGAAAAGCCCTTTTTAAAAGGGGCTTATGTTGAGGAAGCGATTTACATTGGAGATGATCAGTTAGACATGTTAGTAGACATCAAATCGAAAGAAGAGTTGATTGGAGATATCATAGGTTTGCTTCAATCTCCAGCCAAAAATGTAATATCAGCACTTCAATCTAGCGGTGGAAAACTTTCAGGAATCATTAAAACTTTATCCCAAAAAGAGGGATAACATCAAATAGTAAAAGCTTATAAAATTAAATATTAAAAACATTATTAAAACGATAGAAAAATGGCAGATTTAAAAGATTTCGCAGAACAATTAGTAAACTTAACAGTAAAAGAAGTTAACGAGCTTGCAACAATTTTAAAAGATGAGTATGGTATAGAGCCTGCTGCAGCAGCAGTTGCAGTTGCTGCCGGTGGTGCATCTGGTGGTGGAGAAGCTGAAGAGGAAAAATCAGAATTTGATGTAATACTTAAAGCTGCTGGTGGTTCAAAGCTTGCAGTTGTCAAACTTGTAAAAGAACTTACAGGCCTTGGACTTAAAGACGCTAAGGGTCTTGTTGATGATGCTCCAAGTGCAATCAAAGAAGGTGTTTCTAAAGACGAAGCTGAAGGTTTGAAAAGTTCCTTAGAAGAAGCTGGTGCAGAGGTCGAGCTTAAGTAAGTTTTACCCAATAATCAAACAATGGTTTAGGTACAGAATAATATATTCTTAGGCCTAAACCCTTTTGTGTATATAGTGTTATACACCCAATTTATTTTTTTAATCAATAATTCGTCCGTCGATGTTAACAAAAAAAACAGAAAGGTTAAATTTCTCATCTATTGTAAATAGAACTGAATATCCAGATTTCCTGGATATTCAAATTAAATCCTTCCAGGATTTTTTCCAGTTAGAAACAAAATCAGATGAAAGAGCCAATGAAGGTTTGTTTAATACCTTCATGGAAAATTTTCCCATAACAGATACACGCAATCAATTTGTTTTAGAATTTCTAGATTATTTTGTAGATCCACCAAGGTATAATATTGAGGAGTGTATCGAGAGAGGTCTAACATATTCTGTGCCTTTAAAAGCGCGTTTAAAATTGTACTGTACAGATCCAGAGCATGAAGATTTTGAAACCATCGTTCAAGATGTTTATCTTGGGACAATTCCTTATATGACACCAAGCGGTACATTTTGTATAAACGGTGCGGAACGTGTTGTTGTATCGCAGTTACACCGCTCGCCTGGAGTATTCTTTGGTCAGTCATTTCATGCAAATGGAACTAAATTGTATTCCGCTCGTGTAATTCCTTTCAAAGGTTCTTGGATTGAGTTTGCAACAGATATTAATAGTGTTATGTATGCATACATCGATAGAAAGAAAAAATTACCTGTTACAACCCTTTTTAGAGCAATTGGTTTTGAACGAGATAAAGATATTTTAGAAATTTTTGATCTTGCTGAAGAAATTAAAGTTTCTAAATCTGGTTTAAAAAAAGTTCTTGGGCGTAAGCTAGCTGCTCGTGTTTTAAATACATGGCATGAAGATTTTGTTGATGAGGATACTGGTGAGGTAGTTTCCATTGAAAGAAATGAAATTGTTTTAGATAGAGATACAATTATAGATAAAGAAAATTGTCTTGAAATTCTTGAATCAGGTGCAAAAACTATACTTCTTCACAAAGAATTTTCTAAGCAAGGGGATTATGCCATCATTCATAATACTCTTCAAAAAGATCCAACGAATTCTGAGAAAGAGGCAGTAGAACACATCTACAGGCAACTCCGTAATGCAGAACCACCAGACGAGGAAACAGCGCGTGGAATCATTGATAAATTATTTTTTAGTGATCAGCGTTACAACTTAGGTGAAGTCGGTCGTTACAGAATGAACAAAAAGTTAAATCTTGATATCGGGATGGACAAGCAGGTCTTAACCAAAGAAGATATTATAACAATAATTAAATATTTAATTGAACTAATCAACTCAAAAGCTGAAATTGATGATATTGACCATTTGTCTAATAGACGAGTTCGTACAGTTGGAGAACAACTATCGTCTCAGTTTGGAGTAGGGTTAGCCCGTATGGCTCGAACAATTAGAGAACGAATGAACGTTCGTGATAATGAGGTTTTTACACCTATTGATTTAATAAATGCTAAGACATTATCCTCAGTTATTAATTCTTTCTTTGGAACCAATCAGTTATCTCAATTTATGGATCAAACCAATCCATTGGCCGAAATAACGCACAAACGTAGACTATCCGCACTTGGACCTGGTGGACTATCCAGAGAACGTGCTGGATTTGAAGTTCGAGATGTTCATTATACACACTATGGACGCCTCTGTCCAATTGAAACTCCTGAGGGACCAAATATTGGCCTTATATCCTCACTTTCGGTATATGCAAAAGTTAATTCTATGGGTTTTATTGAAACTCCCTACAGAAAAGTACACGAATCAGTAGTTGATATCAAAGGAACTCCTGTTTACTTAACAGCAGAAGAGGAAGAAGACAAACTTATTGCTCAGGCCAGTACACCAGTAGACAGTAAAGGCAAGATTGTTATCGACAAAGTTATTGCCCGCCAAGAAGGTGATTTTCCTGTAGTTGATTCCTCTCAAGTTCATTATACTGATGTGGCTCCTAACCAGATATCGTCAATTTCAGCTTCTTTAATTCCATTTCTAGAGCATGATGACGCTAATCGTGCACTAATGGGATCAAACATGATGCGCCAAGCAGTTCCTCTTTTGCGTCCAGAAGCTCCAATTGTTGGAACTGGTCTAGAACGCCAAGTAGCTTCAGATTCAAGGGTATTGGTAAATGCTGATGGTGATGGTTTAGTTGAGTATGTTGATGCTGAGAAAATTGTAATAAAATATAATAGAACTAGTGAAGAAGAACTCGTAAGTTTTGATTCTAATATTGTAACATATCCTTTAACAAAATTTAGAAAAACCAACCAAGGAACATCTGTTAATCTCAAAACTATTGTAAACAAAGGAGATAAGGTTTCTAAAGGCCAAGTTCTTTGTGAAGGTTATGCTACAGAAAATGGAGAATTAGCTCTTGGAAGAAATATGAAAGTAGCTTTCATGCCTTGGAAAGGATATAATTTTGAAGATGCAATTGTAATATCTGAAAAAGTTGTTCGTGATGACATTTTTACTTCTATTCACATTGATGAATACTCACTTGAGGTTAGAGATACCAAGCTTGGTAATGAAGAGCTTACCAATGACATACCAAATGTGTCTGAAGAGGCAACTAGTGACTTAGATGAAAATGGAATGATTCGTATTGGTGCAGAAATTAAGCCTGGAGATATACTTATTGGAAAAATCACACCAAAAGGGGAGAGTGATCCTACTCCTGAAGAAAAACTTCTCAGAGCTATTTTTGGTGATAAGGCAGGAGATGTTAAAGATGCTTCATTAAAAGCTTCTCCTTCTCTAAATGGTGTAGTGATTGAAAAAAAGCTTTTTTCAAGAGCAATTAAGGATAAACGTAAGCGTGCTCAAGATAAGGAAGATATAGCTAATTTAGAAGATATCTTTGATGTTAAGTTTGATGATTTAAAATCCGTTTTAGTTCAAAAATTATTTTCAATTGTTGGTGGGAAAACTGCTCAAGGAATTTTTAACGATTTAGGCGAGGAAGTATTTCCTAAAGGTAAAAAGTATACTTTAAAAATGCTAAATGCTGTAGATGATTATGCTCATCTAATCAATGGTAAATGGACTACAGATAGTAGTTTAAATAAATTAGTTAAGGATCTGATTCATAATTATAAAATTAAAGAAAATGATCTTCAAGGATCTTTAAGACGTGAGAAATTCACCATTTCAGTTGGTGATGAACTTCCTGCTGGAATTATTAAACTTGCTAAAGTATACATTGCTAAAAAACGTAAATTAAAAGTGGGTGATAAAATGGCAGGACGCCACGGAAATAAAGGGATTGTAGCCAGAATTGTTCGTCAAGAAGATATGCCTTTTTTAGAAGATGGAACCCCTGTAGATATTGTTTTAAATCCTCTTGGCGTACCTTCTAGAATGAATATTGGACAAATTTATGAAACGGTACTTGGATGGGCAGGAAAAGATTTAGGACGTACTTTCGCCACCCCAATTTTTGACGGAGCTACATTAGATCAAATCAATGAGTTTACGGATGAAGCAGGGATACCAAGATTTGGACACACATATCTATATGATGGAGGTACAGGTGACCGTTTTGATCAACCAGCAACCGTTGGAGTTATTTACATGTTAAAGTTAGGTCATATGGTTGATGATAAAATGCATGCTCGATCGATTGGACCTTATTCTTTAATTACTCAACAACCTCTTGGTGGTAAAGCCCAATTTGGTGGTCAACGTTTTGGCGAGATGGAAGTTTGGGCTTTGGAAGCATATGGGGCCTCAAGTACTCTCAGAGAAATACTAACTGTAAAGTCTGATGATGTAATTGGAAGAGCCAAAACTTACGAAGCTATCGTAAAAGGTGAGCCTATGCCGGAACCTGGATTACCAGAGTCATTTAACGTACTCATGCACGAATTAAAAGGTTTAGGGTTAGACATTAGATTAGAACAATAATTTTAAAGTATCATATATCACACATAATGGTAAGAAATCAAGATAATACAACGCAAAAAAAGTTTAATAAAATTTCAATAGGATTAGCTTCACCTGAGTCCATTTTAGCAGATTCAAGAGGGGAGGTTCTAAAACCAGAAACTATTAACTACAGAACTCACAAACCAGAGCGCGATGGTTTGTTTTGTGAAAGAATTTTTGGTCCTGTCAAGGATTATGAATGTGCTTGTGGCAAGTATAAGCGAATAAGGTACAAAGGAATAATTTGTGATCGTTGCGGAGTTGAGGTAACTGAAAAAAAGGTTCGTCGAGAACGTGTAGGGCACATTAATTTGGTAGTACCTGTTGCTCATATTTGGTATTTTAGGTCTTTACCTAACAAAATAGGATATTTACTAGGTCTTCCCTCAAAGAAGTTAGACATGATCATTTATTATGAGCGATATGTTGTTATACAACCTGGTATAGCTTTAAACTCAGAGGGTGAGCCCGTCAAAAAAAATGGATTTTTTAACTGAGGAAGAATACTTAAACATAATTGAAACAATTCCTCAGGAAAATCAATATTTAGACGATACTGATCCAGAAAAATTTATCGCCAAGATGGGTGCAGATTGTTTGATTGAGTTATTATCTCGCATAGATTTAGAAGAACTTTCTTTTGAATTACGTCACAAAGCTAATACAGAAACGTCGAAACAGAGAAAAACAGAAGCGTTGAAGCGCTTGCAGGTTGTCGAAGCACTCAAAGACGGAAATCAGAATCGTGAGAATAGACCCGAATGGATGATTATGAAAGCGATTCCAGTTATCCCACCGGAACTTCGCCCACTAGTACCCCTAGATGGTGGCCGTTTTGCCACTTCTGATTTGAATGATTTATATCGACGAGTAATTATTAGAAATAATCGATTGAAGCGTCTTGTAGAAATCAAAGCTCCTGAAGTTATTTTAAGAAATGAAAAACGAATGTTACAAGAATCTGTTGATTCTCTTTTTGACAACACACGTAAATCTTCAGCCGTAAAAACGGATTCTAACAGACCGTTGAAATCACTCTCTGATTCACTTAAAGGTAAACAAGGCCGATTTCGTCAAAATTTACTTGGTAAACGAGTTGATTATTCCGCTCGTTCCGTTATAGTAGTTGGACCAGAACTAAAATTATTTGAATGTGGGCTCCCAAAAAATATGGCAGCAGAATTATACAAACCTTTCATTGTTCGCAAGTTAATAGAAAGAGGAATTGTTAAAACTGTTAAATCTGCTAAGAAAATTATCGACAAAAAGGAACCAGTGGTTTGGGATATTCTGGAAAATGTCCTTAAAGGACACCCAGTTCTACTAAATCGTGCTCCTACATTACACCGTTTAGGAATTCAAGCATTTCAGCCGAAGCTAATTGAAGGAAAAGCAATCCAGTTACACCCTTTAGTGTGTACGGCATTTAATGCAGATTTTGATGGAGATCAAATGGCAGTTCATTTACCACTTGGTCCTGAAGCTATTTTAGAAGCACAATTATTAATGCTTGCGTCCCACAATATTTTAAACCCTGCCAACGGCTCGCCAGTCACAGTACCCTCGCAAGACATGGTGCTTGGTCTCTATTATATGACCAAATTACGTGAGTCAACAAAAAAAGTCAAAATTTTAGGTGAAGGTCTTGTATTTTACTCTCCCGAAGAGGTCATTATTGCTTACAATGAAAAGAGAGTCGAATTAAATGCAAAAGTTAGAGTAAGAACTGAAGACTACAATTCTGATGGTAATTTGGAAACTCTACTAATTGAAACTACTGTAGGTAGAGTACTTTTTAATGAAAAAGTACCTAAAGCAGCTGGTTATATAAATGAAGTATTGACAAAAAAGTCATTACGTGATATTATACATGATATACTGAAAGCAACATCAGTTCCAGAAACTGCAAGTTTTCTCGACGAGATTAAAACTTTAGGTTATAATTTTGCTTTTAAAGGCGGATTATCCTTCAGCTTAGGTGATATTATAATTCCTCAGGAAAAACATAGTATGATTGAAACTGCTAATAAGCAGGTCGATGGTATAATGGCAAACTACAATATGGGGTTAATCACAAA
>Ga0115104_10469755_pt1 | contig 10648 bp, 12 predicted proteins | sample CN18umnscriptome_2_FD_89649 | JGI IMG/M metagenome (GOLD analysis project Ga0115104, IMG submission 89649) | Marine eukaryotic communities from Pacific Ocean to study complex ecological interactions - CN13ID_70_C50_10m_0.8um Metatranscriptome... | ecosystem: Environmental > Aquatic > Marine >...
AAAGTAAATTTTTAACTTACTTAGTATCTAGAGGAAAAGCTCCTGGATTATTGCGTACAAAGTCGTATGCAGATCCGTTTTTCACATCTCGAATTTGAGGAATCTCTTCAAACGTGTGGAAGTTTGGAGGCGAGTCAATCATCCACTCTAATGTAAATGATCCACGGAAGCCTCGTGCAGTCGTACGCTCATTAATATCTTCCCACACGTTTTTACCTACAGGTTCTCCGTGGAAAAAAGTTTCGTATAGTATATAGATAAATAATACTATACCAATTGTAGTAACATAGCTACCGAAGCTTGCAATATAGTTCCACCCCGAAAATGCATCAGGATAATCTGGAATTCGTCTTGGCATACCTGCTAATCCTAAGAAATGCATAGGAAAGAATGTTAAGTTAACTCCAACGAAAGTAATCCAGAAGTGAACTTGTCCAAGGATTTCTGGATACTGAACGCCTGACATTTTACCTATCCAAAAATAGAAACCACTAAATAAACCAAACACAGCTCCCATACTTAGAACATAATGGAAGTGCGCAACTACATAGTAAGTATCATGTAGTCCAATATCAATACCAGCATTCGCTAATACAATACCCGTTAAACCTCCAAATGTGAATAAAAATAAGAATCCTAATGTAAATAGCATTGGTGTTTTGATATGAATTGAACCACCCCACATTGTAGCTAACCAACTAAAAATCTTAATTCCAGTAGGTACTGCAATTATCATTGTTGCTGATGCAAAATACGCTCGTGTATCTACATCCAGACCAACCGTAAACATGTGATGAGCCCAAACAATGAATCCTAAAATACCAATAGATGCCATTGCATAAACCATTCCATGGTACCCAAATATTTCTTTATTTGCAAATACTTGAAGTACATGACTAACGATACCAAAAGCTGGTAAAATAAGAATATAAACCTCTGGGTGTCCGAAGAACCAGAAAAGGTGCTGGAAAGTTATAGGATCACCTCCACCAACATAGTCAAAAAAACACGTATTAAAATTACGATCTGTTAGTAACATAGTAATTGCACCTGCTAGTACCGGTAAAGATAAAAGTAATAACCAAGCTGTAATAAAAATTGACCATACGAATAATGGTACACGATGCCAGAACATACCTGGACATCTCATGTTATAAATTGTAACGATGAAATTTATTGCTCCAGCAATACTTGAAGCACCTGCGATGTGTAAACTAAAAATAGCAAAATCAACTGATAATCCAGGGTGTCCTGCTAAACTACTTAGTGGCGGATAAATTGTCCATCCTGTACCTACACCACCTTGATAACTTCCCGATAGTAATAATAAAATTAAAGCAGGTACTAATAGCCATAAACTCATATTATTTAAACGAGGAAAAGCCATGTCTGGAGCTCCAATCATAATAGGAACAAACCAGTTACCAAAACCACCAACCATTACTGGCATAACTAGAAAGAAAATCATAACTAAAGCGTGTGCTGTTACGATTACATTATACATTTGATTTCCAGGTAATACTTGAGGACCTGGCGCTGCTAATTCCATACGTAATAAAATAGATAAAAATGTACCTAGGATACCTGCAAAAAAACCAAAAATTAGATAAAGAGTACCAATATCTTTATGGTTTGTGGAATAAAACCAACGCTTAATTCCTAAAAAACGGCCTTGAGCAAATTGGCTTTCTATTCCTAGAGATCCAGGTAATAGTAAGAAAATCATAAATACAGATAAAATAGAATAAAAAGTTAAAAGCATTGAATTCATATTGTTTTATAAGAAGGGTTATCACAAGTAAGCATGTGATATTCTATTATACCAAGAATAGGTAAAAGTAAAAGAAAATACACAAAATAGAAAATAGTGGCAGCTTGCCCTATTTCATAGTAAGGTGTCTCAGGTATACAACCTCCAATCCAACCTAAGATAAGATAATCCATGAATAACAACCAAAAGAAAAACTGATGGATTGGTCGGAAAACTGAACTACGGATGGGAGATAAATTCAAAAAAGGAATAAAAAAAAGGATTACTAAAGCCCCGAACATGGCAAGAACACCAAAAAGCTTGTCTGGAATAGACCGTAAGATAGCATAGAAAGGTAAAAAATACCATTCAGGTACTATATGCGCCGGTGTTACCATAGGGTTTGCTTCAATATAATTATCTGAGTGCCCTAAATAATTAGGATATTTAAACACAAAGAATGAATAGATAGCGAATAGTATAATCCATCCAAAAATATCTTTTGGAATAAAAAATCGATAAAAAGAGACTTTATCTACCTTAGTGTAGATACCTATAGGGTTTGAGGATCCTTTCTTGTGAAGCATAATAATATGCGCAAGAACTAAAGCAACTATGGCGAAAGGTAAAAGATAGTGTAAACTAAAAAAACGGTTTAGGGTAGCATTATCTACACAAAAACCGCCCCAAATCCAAATAACTAAGGATTCACCTACAACAGGTATAGCTGAAAAGAGGTTCGTAATTACAGTTGCTCCCCAAAAACTCATTTGGCCCCACGGTAAAACATAACCAATAAAGGCAGTTGCCATCATTAAAATAAAGATTCCAACACCTAAACACCATGTTAATGCCCGTGGGCTTTGATATGATCCGTAGTATAAACCACGAAATAAATGAAGGTAAACTACTAAAAAGAAAAAGCTTGCTCCATTAGCATGTAAATATCTCAATAGCCAGCCATTGTTAACATCGCGCATTATATGTTCAACACTTAAAAAAGCTAAATCCACGTGTGGTACATAATGCATTGCCAGCGCAATTCCTGTTATTAACTGAACTACTAGGAAAATACCCGCTGCTGAACCAAAACCCCACATATAACTAAGATTTATGGGTGTAGGATAATCAATTAGATGAGCTGTTAATATAGAGATTAAGGGTTTATTCAAAAAGCGCATAGTCTTATTTACCTCCCCACCAATAAATTACAACAAATAAAAACAACCAAACAACATCAACGAAATGCCAGTACCAAATTGCACCTTCATAACCTACGTGATGTTCAGGCTTAAAATGACGACGACCCATTCTAAATAAACAAGCTGCTAACCAAATAGTACCAACAATCACATGAAAACCATGAAATCCCGTCAGCATATAAAAACAAGTACCAAAAATACTATCAGAAATGGTGAATGTTGCGTGACGGTACTCAAAAACCTGTAACGCTGTAAAAATTATAGCCAGGATTATAGTTAATTGTAAAGAATAGATGGCCTGCGCTAACTCTCCAGCTCGGATCGCATAGTGCGACCAAGTAACTGTTGCTCCTGATGAAAGTAAAATTACTGTATTTGCTAAAGGAATACCCCACGGCGATATCACATCAATTCCTTCTGGTGGGTATTGTTGAAAAATCCAGATAGAAGGAGATAAACTTGAGGCAAAAAATGCCCAAAAAAATGAAAAAAAAAAACATTACCTCTGAAGTAATGAATAATTTAATTCCTGTCTTGTGTGAAAATTGTACACGTTCTGTATGGTAGCCCATGAATGTACTTTCTAACACAATGACACGAAACCAGTCAATCATTATCCAAATAAGCCAAGAAAATCCCAACGGTAAGATAAGCATCCATACTGGATGACCATGCATATAAAATACGGTACCTGTTGTTATCATAAGCAAAGCAAAGCTGATAACAAAAGGTTGGGGGCTTGGATCAACTAAATGATAGGGATGGCGAATATATTCTACACTCGATGATGACACGATGTTTTAAAAAAATCTAAAATTTACATAAAATTTGTTCTGCCACGTAAACTTAATTGACTAGAATAGTTTGACTCTAAATATAAAAGAAGATTGTAAAATCAATAATTGTTAAAATTTTTTCCCATCTTATACGCCGCGAGCATATTAGGAGAATTACGAGAGATTACATCATCTTTATAAAACGTACTTAAACGCAAAGCCAATTTAGAGATATTAACAGACGTTATGGGTATACTACCCTTTTTTGAACGCTGAATATAGGCTTGTCGAGATAAAAATTTACGATCAAAGAACATTTGCTTCTATTTAGTTATCTTCAGATAACTTTAAATTTACCCAAGTCAAGAACTCACCTGGTAAGATAGAATGTACCACAATAGGCATCATTCCGTGACTTTGACCACAAATTTCACTACACTGGCCCGTAAACATACCAGGACGTTTAATATATATAGCGGCTTGGTTTAAACGACCAGGAACCGCGTCTACTTTTACACCTAATGAGTTCACAGACCAACAGTGTAACACATCCATAGATGTAACTAGTAATCTTATATGCATCTGTATAGGTAATACTACAGCGTTATCCACTTGGAGCATTCGAAGCTCTCCTGGTTTTAAATCAGTAACATCTACTAGGTAACTTTCAATACCAATACCTTTTTTACGGTTTACGCTAACAAAATCATCGTATTCGTAACACCAATACCACTGGTGACCTACAGCTTTTATTGTTAAAGAAGGATCAACAACCTCATCCATTGCATAGATTAAAGCTAAAGAAGGGCCTAATATAGCCGCCACAATAGCGCTTGGTATTAATGTCCATACTGTTTCTAGAACCTGATGTTTTGTAAAATTTGAAGGTACAGGATTTTTCGTATAAGAAAATAGATAAACTGTACGGAGTAACATCCATAACACAAAAATTGCAATAAAAATAACAATAAACATCAAATCATGATGTAAATTTATAATACCTTCCATCAGAGGGGTTGCGGGATCTTGGAATGACATCTGCCAAGCCTCTGGTGAATCACAATTAACACTAATTGTTAAAAAACTAAAACTAAAAATTAAAAAACTACTTATAAAAAACTTATTATTCATTTATTTATTCAACGAAAATTTTGTAAGACGTATAGGTGAAACTTAAAGGTAATTTTGTGATAGCTTATCTATCAACCTCACCAAAAACTATATCTTGCGTTCCAATAATTGTAACAACATCGGCAAGCATATGACCTTTTGCCATGACATCAAGGCCTTGAAGATGAGCAAAACCTGGCGCTCGTATTTTACAGCGATATGGCCTTGCTGTACCATCGCTTACTAAAAAGACACCAAACTCACCTTTGGGTGCTTCTACCGCCTGATAAACCTGACCAGCGGCTATGTTAAATCCTTCAGTATAAAATTTAAAATGATGGATTAAAGATTCCATATCACTTTTTAGATTAAATCGTGAAGGTGACACGTACTTAGTATCTGTACTTTTTACAGACCCCTCTGGCATTTGATTTAGACATTGTAAAATAATAGATAAACTCTCACGCATTTCTTGGACACGTATAAGATAACGATCATAACAGTCACCTGCTGTCCCTACCGGAATGTTAAAAGACATTTTATCATACACCTCATAAGGACGATCTTTACGTAAATCCCAGTTGATTCCGGAACCACGTAGCATGACACCAGTGAAACCCCAAGCTTTTGCAAGATCTAAAGGGACAACACCTATATCTACTAATCTTTGTTTCCAAATACGATTATGAGTCAACAGCTCTTCAATTTCATCAATACGTGAACTAAATTGAATAACAAAGCTATAAATATCATCTAGTAAGCCGATTGGTAAATCTAAAGATACGCCACCCGGGCGAATATAGGCTGCGTGCATACGCGCTCCAGAAACACGCTCATAAAATTCCATTAATTTCTCACGCTCTTCGAATGCCCATAATAAAGGAGTTAGTGCTCCAACGTCTAGTGCGTGGCAAGACACAGCTAATAAATGATTCAAGATACGGGTTATCTCTGAAAATAATACTCGGATATAGCTTGCCCGCTCTGGTATCTCCATACCAGTTAAAGTTTCAATTGACAGAGAATAACAATGTTCTTGGATCATCATAGAAACATAATCTAGTCTATCGAAATACGGTAGGCCTTGTAAATAGTTCTTATTTTCTAATAATTTTTCCGTCCCACGATGCAGTAAACCTACATGTGGATCAGCGTAAGTTATTGTTTCACCATCAAGCTCTAAAACTAAACGCAAAACACCATGCGCTGCTGGATGCTGCGGGCCAAAATTAATGGTAAAATTTTTTAATTTGCGCACACGATTTTTCATCACTTTTTAGCTAGAAATTATTAATGTAAATAGATACCTTCTTTAAGGTATAGACACACAAGCACAATGAACACATAAGCTTGTACGAAAGCAATACCTGACTCTAAAACCATTACACAAAAAATAACAAATAAGATACCTGCTGTTGCGGAAAAAATGGAGTTAGCAAAAGCAATCCAACTAAAGGATACAAGGATTTTTAGTAATGCATGACCCGACATCATATTGGCAAACAATCGGACAGATAAACTAATCACTCGAAAGAAGTATGAAATAGCTTCAATAATAACTATTAACGGAGCTAAAGCTAGAGGTGCATCTTTAGGGAAAAATAAGGTTAGGAAGTGTAGCCCGTGGATATTTACAGCAAGTATATTAATTCCTGCAAATAAGGCTAAACCTAACCCGAAAGTAATTGTTATGTGACTTGTTACTGTAAAAGAAAAGGGGACTAAACCCACAAAATTACAAGCAACTACAAAAACAAAAGTAGTAAATAGAAGTGGATAGAAAAGATTAACACCACGACCTATTTGTTGAATTGCAATTTCAGAATAAACAAACGAGTAAAGCTTTTCAGCAAGAGCTTGCCAAGATTTTGGAAAAACTCTTATAGAAAAAGTTGATAGTTCGAATATTATAACTAAAACAACAACACATGTTACTAAATAAAACATACCAGTGGAAAAGCTATATAAATACATTGTTGACGCGCTGGTAGGAGTAACATCACCAAAAAAAAACATCATCATAGGACTTACTTCAAATTGTTCTAGTGGAGAATATATCATCAATTTAACTTTTACGATTTATCTTAGGAAAAAGTTGGACTGTAGAAAGGGCTCGAGTTACTTGTAAATAGGCATCTTGCTTTTTACTTGGTAAAGGAATATGCCGTAATGTAAGAACAATGGCCCCAACCATAGCAATAAATAGTGCGTAGCCCGCTATCAAAAAAGGATAACCATAGCTAGTAAAAAGTAGTGTACCTAGCATCTCAGTATTTTCAGCGGTAGATAATAGCCAAAAAAAAGAAGCATAAGAATATGAGTTTTCCGGGCTTAGCGCATAGTAGCTATCACTCTCAAGATGCAAAATCACAAAAAGGAATAAGCATAAAAATAAGGCTAGGATTAAAAACCCGAGAGGGGCAAACCGTAAGTCTTTTTTCACCCAAGGAATAAATCGGATATTAAGCATCATAACCACAAATAAAAAAAGTACTGCAATTGCTCCTACATAAACGATTAGGAAGACCATAGCCAAAAACTCACACCCTAAATACAGTAGAATTGCTGACGCTACGCAAAAAGAAAAGATAAGAAAAAATACGGCATAAACAGTATTCATTGTTAACACAACGAATAATGCACAAGAAATCATAAGAGAGTACAGGAAAACAATTGCAAAAGAAAAACTCATCTCTCAGATCCATTAATTGTAGACACTAAATCAGTGTAAGTAGTGTGTTGGGCTAGGAAAATTTCAATTTGCTCTAAAGAAAGTAAGTAATAAAAATTGTTTACTTGTAATTGAAAGCTAAATATATATCCTGAAATAAATAATAAAAAGCCTAAGGATATAGGTAAAAAAACTTTCCAGCCTATATACATTAGTTGATCATACCGAAATCTAGGTAATACTGCGCGGGTAGCGACAAAAAAAAATGCCATTACTGCTACTTTTATCCCAGTCCATAAGTACCCCGGAATCAACTTAAAAAACGAACCTAGCAAGATGCTTGCAAAAGGCCATAGCCACCCACCTAGGAAAAGTATAGTTGTAAATACACTTATTAATAGCATATTACCATATTCACCTAGAAAAAATAGGGCAAACCCCATCGCAGAATATTCGACATTATATCCTGCAACTAATTCACCCTCCGCTTCAGGTAAGTCAAAAGGCGCCCGGTTAGTTTCGGCTAAAGCGGAAATCAAAAACATTAAAAAAGTAGGAAACAAAGGAACTAAAAACCAGCATCCTGATTGTGAGATAACTATTTCTGATAATCGTAAGGAGTTTGTTATAATTAAAAACTGATAAAATAATCAGTCCAAGTGAAACTTCATATGAAATCATTTGGCCTGCTGAGCGTAAAGCGCCTAAAAAGGCATACTTTGAATTACTTGCCCAACCTGCTGTAATAATACCATACACACCTAGTGATGAAATCCCCAGTAAATATAATACACCAACATCCATGTCAATAAAGGTGGACCCAAAATCGAAGGGTATAACAGCCCAGGACATTAAAGATAATTGAAATGTGACAATAGGACCTATTATAAATAAAATAGTATTTGCTGAGCTTGGTAGAACGGTTTCCTTTATAAGTAACTTTAAACCATCAGCAAGAGGTTGAAGTAGGCCAAAAAATCCAACAACATTAGGACCACGACGCTGCTGCATCGACGCCATTATTTTGCGTTCCGCTAATGTAAAATAAGCTACTGCCGCTAATAGAGGTACAATAAGACTAATAATTTTGATAATTTGTTCTATAATGATCATCTAAATTTTTGAACATTTGAGAAAAAAAGCTTTTATATGGCGTAAGAAATCAAATTTTGAATCTAAAATAATTTACAAATTCTTATTAAATTAAAGTAGAAAAGGCAAGCTACTTGAAACAGATTCTTTAACGGATTTTGTAAAAGTATGAATAGGTTCTAAAGTTAAGGTTAAGCCTTGCATATCTAAAGTTAGGCTCTTTTTTTCAAAAAAAGAAGGCATTGGAAGAATTATATTTGCGGTACTTGCTCCTACATCATAATGATGTCCATAATAATATATTCGGCTTGCTTGGTTTGAAATAGCTGAGCTATTATAAGAATCAAAACCAATAAAAAAGCTTGAATCAAAATTCACTTTTTTAATAATAGCATTACTAAACGGTTCACGTATCCCCATATCAAAAGAGGCAATTTGATTTGAAAACATAGGAAAAACATTAGCCTTGGCACTCGTTTTATCTAGGTAAAGGTAGTCTTTAGTACTACTCACAGGAGCTAATGCCTGTAGAAAGATAGATAATAATTGGTCAATATTTTGCGAATCTTGACGCTGATTACTATTAATCCCCTTTATAAGGGCTATATTTCTAAAAAGAGAAAGATCCTTACACAGCGCATTGCGACCTTCTATTAATGTTAGTAAACTAAATACAGAGCTACCTAAACTTATAAAAGACTTATCACATTGAGAACCTAACTGATAGACTTTCAAGGTACCTTCGCTCATTCTTTGCTTTAAATAACCATAAAACACAGCACCTTCCTGTTTTGGATTACAATTAACAAGTATACAAGCATCCTTCTCTTTTAGTTGTTCAACTCGCTCGTTATATAGAAAATTACTTCGAAAATCTATATCTAAATATAAAAAAGGAGAATTGAAAAGCCAACAACCACCACCTTGTTTTAAAAAATTCCCATAAGTTTGGCAAATAGTATAAAGATCAACTATATTACCAAGACAGAAAAGAGTACTAATTGAGTACGATAAATCAAGCTTGATTAATTTAAAACAACTTAACCAATCTATTTCAGTCAGTGAGCCTCCTGACAAAACTAAAGGAGTGGATAAGCGCTGATAAGAAAGGCCATCGAAGTTAAAACGCGCTTTATCTGAAATCCAATTTGATTGGTGCGTTCGTTTAAACGGTAAGATACGGGAAATTTCAACGCCTCTAATTTCGAGGGTTAAAGTTGTCCCTATACCATCAAACAAGTCAACCGAGTTAACTTTTTTTGATTCCCAGCTACGTGTAGTAAAAGCGCTCGGCTTCGAAGTGAGTGCACCCACAGGGCATAAGTCAATAACATTACCTGAAATTTCTGATTTAAATAATTTTTCGACGTAGGTTCCAACTTCAGTTCCCCGTCCACGACCGAATGTACCAAGTAAGGAAATACCTGCAATTTCTGAAGCAAAACGTATACATCGCGTACAATGAATACAACGTGTCATCACGGTTTTAATAAAAGGTCCTATGTCTTTATCTTCAACAGCCCGTTTTATACCTAGGAAGCGACCTTGAGTTGTTCCAAAGTATTGCGCTTGGTCTTGTAAATCGCATTCACCACCTTGATCACAAATAGGACAATCTAAAGGATGATTAACCAATAAATGCTCCATAACTCCTTGTTGCGCTTTTCTTACAGTAACCGAGTCCGTATAGATATGCATCTTATCCGCTATTGGCATCATACAAGCGGCAGCTAATTTTGGAGAGCCTGCTACAGCGACTAGACACATACGACAATTACCCGCTACTGATAAGTCTGCGTGATAACAAAAACGTGGAATAAAAATGCCTGCTAATTCCGCTGCTTGTAATATGGTATAACCTGACGGCACGTTAATTTCTTGATCATCAATCTTAACAATCAAATTTAAAACATTCATTTATTTTTATGTTAAAAACTAGTTACGGATGAAGGGATTCGAACCCATACGAAAAAATCACTAGAGCCTAAACCTAGCATGTCTACCATTTCCATCACATCCGTCCGAATGGTATGATTCGAACATACGG
>Ga0115104_11237849_pt1 | contig 10608 bp, 13 predicted proteins | sample CN18umnscriptome_2_FD_89649 | JGI IMG/M metagenome (GOLD analysis project Ga0115104, IMG submission 89649) | Marine eukaryotic communities from Pacific Ocean to study complex ecological interactions - CN13ID_70_C50_10m_0.8um Metatranscriptome... | ecosystem: Environmental > Aquatic > Marine >...
GGAAGAATTATTAAGAATATTCTAATCTTTATTATGAGATTTCAGTATGTGTATTATAAACTTTACTATCTGGGACAGCGGTGATTTTGAGTTAGGTTGTATCAGAAACTTATGATTCTTCTAATAATCTAGATTATTTATTAAGTGGTTAGAGGAATGCTCCAGCGGGGATATTTAATTTTCCGTATATAACAGGGGATGAATCTGGTTGAATGATGTCAAAAGAGCTGGTTGACAATTAAGCAACAGAGAAAGTAGTAGAAAGTCTTGGTTAGTATGATTTAATAGCTTAAGAACATTCAGTAATGTCTAAAACACAACTGTTATCAGCACATCTGAAAGGAGTTTTCAAAGGACAACTTGAGTGTCCAGCACATCCAGCTATAGTTTCAGCACAGAATCCATCAGGGCAATTAAATGGACTAGTAGTTGGGCATCCGTGGAAGGCAGGACAAACAGATCTACAAATTCCATCTTCACATCTTATTTTTCCCTCTTCACAAGCAGTTAATTTACTATCATCAGAACAACTATATTGATTTTTAGCACAAACACCATTCATACATCTATAAGGTTTAGAAGGGTTAGCACAAGCTGGATAAATCTAGCACTCTTCCTAAGATGCTTTACAAGCACCATCATAACATCTATGAGGTTATTCTATACTACATTCACTATCATATTAAGATTCTGTCAATAATCTAGAAGATCTAGATGACATTAATTGTTTAAATGATCCATTACACAATTCAGGATAAGCTTTACATTCTCCAGTTACACACATAACTGGATAATTCTCTGGACAAAACATTTATTTAGCTTAATTACATTCCATAATATTCTTTACACATAATCCTGAATCACATAAGATTGGAGAAGTAATAGGGCATTGTTTAATATCACTACATTATGATTAATCAGATACACAACTCATATCAGGACATCTAATAGATTTATCAACTGGGCATGGTTATTGAACTCTACAATGTTTTTGATCACCAACACATTCACCATCTGAACATAAGAATGGATTGTTATTTGGACACTTGATAGTTGGTTAGCATCCATTATTTCCAAGAGGGGCAGCAGCACAAGTTCCATCAGCACATTTGTGTGGTTTTTAAACTGGGCATCCATTAGATAAACTACAAAGTTTGTAATCAGATTTGCATGATTTATCAGGGCATTAGAATTCATCAGATTTACAAATAAGGGAAATAGATTTACAGCTTTCTGCATCTTTAACACAAATGTTATTGATGCATTTAATAGGAGTTTCACTTGGACAGGTATTGACAGCAAGGCATTCGGAATTTGAAACGGAACAAGAACCATCATCACATTTGAAAGGGGTCAATAAATTACATCCATTGGGTAATTTAGTTTTTTCGTAAATTAAATCGCATTCATCTTCATTAGCAGCACAAGTTCCGGCTTTTTCACATTTTACTGGATTAGCGAATGGACAACCATTGACAGTAGGACATTCAGAACTATCTTTAGAACATGCACCAACTTCACATAAATATGGTTTATTTGATGGACATTTATTTTTCATCAGTGGGCATTATTCTTATGTTGGTTTACATGAACCATCTTAACATCTTACACTACTTGAATCACAAGAATAAACTGGTCTACATTGATCTGAAGATGCAACACATCTTCCATCAGCACAAGGAACAATATTTCCATCTTAGTTATTTAAACATTCTTAATTTTGACCAATTTTAATGTGTGAGGGGCATGAAGAAGTTGATGTTACACATAAACCATTTAAGCATTTAACAGGGGAGCTAGCAGGACAATTAGCAATATCGCAAAAAGTTTATTCTAAATCTATACATTTTCCTGATGCACATTTGTGAGGGGCTTCTTTGTAGCATCCAACTTCATTTGGACATAAATCAATTGAACTACTACAAGATCCATCTGGGCATAATACTCCTTGTTAGCATTTAGTTGATTAATCGCATTCACTTGAAGATGATTTACAGCTTCCATCTAAACATTTGAAAGGTTAGCTATATGGGCATCCGTTTGGTAAATCACAATATTTTTCATTAGAAACACAGAAACCGTCTAAACATTAATGAGGAAGATGTTAAGGACATGTTTATTTCTTACACATCTTGATATCAGGTTAACAAGATCCATCATCACATAAAACTCTTCCAGGAGGGCATCCTTCTATTTCAAAACATTCACTATGAGATTAATAACAATTCATATCAGGGCATCTTACAGGTTTATCGATTGCACATTATTCAAACCCTTTACAATTAACTCTCTATGAAACACATGATCCATCAGGGCATAATATAGGAGCTTATAAATTACATTTAGGCATAGTTGGACAATCATTAGGATTCTTTTTACAAGTATTATCATAACAATAATAAGGAGCATCAGATGAACATGTTATAGGTGTACCACAATTTTTAATAGAGCATGAACCATCTGGACATTAGATTTATCCAAATGAACAAGATGATTTAGAATAACATTAGCTATTAGATTCTTTACAAGTTCCGTCTTCACATCTGATTGGTGAATCTGATGGGCATATAATTTATGTGGGACAATCTTATATAGTTTTTCTGGTTGATCCGTCAGCGCATCTAATAGGGGCATTGGTAGGATTAGTTAAATCTTCTTAAGTTAATGAGGGACAGTCATTTAAGGTATTAGCGCAACTGTTATCCCAACATCTTACACTTTAACTATTACAAGATTTAGTGGTAGGACACAAACTTTAACTTGAAGCACAGGAACCATCAGGACAAATAACTTGTTGAGTAGAGCAAGCAGTTGATAAAATAGTCACAATTTTGTCGCAATATTCTTTGGATTTTTGACAACTTTGATCTTAGCATTTAATAGGTCTGTTAGATGGACAGGTGATTAATGTAGGACATTCAGATTCTTTAGTTCTACAGTCTCCATTGGCACATTTATATGGAGAGTTAATAGGGCATTAAATTACTTATAAACAGTCTTAGACAGTTTCCACACAATTACCTTATGGACATTTGACTGGTTTTTAAAGAGGACAAGTAGATCTGGTTGAACATTATGAGCTACTGGCAACACATCTACCATCCCAACAATGATATTATCCAGGTTAACAAATTCTAACAACACATTAGTCTTTGCTTAAAGCACATGATAAATCTGGGCATTTCACGGAACCAACTGGACAACTTTCAATAGTTGAACACATATTAACTGAATTGGCACATTCTCCACCTGGGCATGTAATCTAATCTTAACATTAACCAGAATATTATAATGTTTCGTTAATTTAACCTAACACTCTTCTTCTTCTTCTTTGTTAAACAACTTATGATTTATAATTAATATTTTAACAATCAATCTAACATGAATTATCTTCACATTTAGAATAATTCTCAGGGCAACTTATAGATGATGGGCAATCTTGGAATGATGGTGCACAAGATTAATCTGGACAAAGATGCATTCCTTGATTACAACTCAATGGTTATCTACATTATAATTCAGTGAATGCACATGTTTGATCTGGACAAACGATCATATTAGCTTAAGAACAAGTAATTCTGGTTCTACAATCAGATGGTTAAGAGGCACAAGTTTGATCTTCACATTTGAACATTTTATCATCTGGGCATTTTTCGAATGCTTTGTTATTACAAGTGATAGCACAGGTTTAATCAGCACACAAATTATATCCTGGGGGACAAGCTGGTTAGGAAGGGCATGATTATAAATCTTTTCTACAAGTTCCGTCTTTACATAGAACTGGGTAATCAGAATTTCTGCATTCATTAGTTAAAACAGTTGAACAAAGGTCAGTTGCAAGTTCATTTTCAATACATTTATTATCAGCAGTACATTAAGTAAATCCTTCATCACAATCACACTCAAATTTATTACTAACACATTATTATTATCCATTCACATTACATAAAAGAGGTTTATTTGAATCAGAGCAAGAATATTATGGCAATTTACATTCTAGATATGATCCGCTAACACATGATTCAGAATTAACACAATAAAATGGTGTTTATGATGGACATAATGGGGATACTGCAGTCACATTAGATGATGAATATGAAACATCATCTACACTAATAGTAAGCTCATATTTTCCAGCCCAACTAATTAAAAATTCAATTTTGTAATTTCCATCATTTAAATCAGTAATTTTACTATCAATAGTATCAGATCCAACTTATTCAAGGTCATTACTTAACAATGAAACTGAAAATTCGTTTCCTCCTTTAGTTATAGCATTGTTCCAATCATCTCTACATTCGATATTAAAAGAAACTGATTATCCAATATAAACTTTTTCTGTTTTTTCTTTAATATCATTAGATAAATATTTAGGAGTACAAGGACCTGGTGAAAATGTAATATATTATGGGTAATCTATCATATCTAATTCATTCATAACCAAACTAACACCATTAATCACCATTCTAACACCATTATCAACTCCTTTCATGAATCTAATTGTACCAGTCTACCACATCAATGAATCAACTTAATATTAACCATTATATAAATCTTTAATTGTTGATTATTAATTAATGTTATTTGTATTCAATTCAAAACTATCTCCATCTCTCTTCTCATTAATTGCATTTCCAAATTTATCGCATAATACCACATTAAATTACAAAGGATAATTAACTTAATAAAATAATGGAGCATTTCCTCTTCCTTTAAGATGAAGAACTTATAATTAAGTTTTACTTGGTGTAGTTTCTCCAGGTAATAATACCAAAGATTTTTATTAAAGAACAGGATTTTCATTATTTGATCCGGTGACATAAGCTTAAATGTTATAGATTCCTGCAGTAGTAATTTAACCAGCTGTTATAGTAGCGGTATATCTCATATTGCAAGATTCAGTTTCTTTGTTATCAACAGTGGTAATAGCTATATCATATGTGGATACTTAAGAATTATCAGGAGTAGAATCATCGTGAATATCATCATTGGCATAAGGTCCAACAACTTTAACTTTAACTTATTTTTCAAATTCATAACAGAATCCCTTAATATCTTTAAGAAGTACATCAAATGTAATTTAAGCATCAACTTTATCTCCAGTGACTTAAGCTCCATGAAGCTCTGTTTTAGTCCAATCAAATTATGTGTTTACCACAGTTCTTAGAGATTCAGATATAACATTCACAGATGATTCATCATTTTCGTTGTATAGTATCATCAATTCTAATTCTTTTGGAGGATATATAGGAGTCACAGCAATCATATAATTACCATCGCTAGTAATTGTAGTGGGAATTATTTAACCTTATCCATATAATATTTTTCCTACTATCTTTGTTGATAATTTTGTATCAGTAATATGATTATTATATTCATCAAATAGTTATATTTAGATTGGGACAGTGGTATCAGTCATAGTTTATAGGTCAAATGAATTAATAATTGATGTTTTAGTGAAATCAGGTATATTAGTATCTATTTAAACAACAATTTATTAAGGAGCATATTATCCTAATATTTCTAGTTTTAATTATATGAGTTGATTTTCTTTGGTAGCTACAAATCCTTGAATGTTTAAGATGTATTATCCTTTCAAGCTTCCAGGTTGAATATTTAATTATAATTATTCACCTTCTTATGTGACTTAGATTGGTTTCATAAGGTTAATATCAATATCTCCTACGAATCTCAATGATTTTTAGGTATTTAGTTAGAATGATAGAGATTGGGTGACACCAGCAGTAGCAACAACTGATATAGATTCAACGGTGGTATGAGCTTGAGAAATTAAACCATTTCCAGCACCTGCACTTGCTTCTTCTCCTCCAACGATATTCATGTAGATAATTTTTTCTTGTTTTCCTTCTTTGGATTAGTGGAATAATGTAATTTCATAGTTTTTAGCATTAACAAATAAGGAGAATTATCTTTAATCTTCTTCTTTAACACTGATTATGATATAATTTTCTAATTTAACGATGCTTAATTATAATTCAACAACATCATTTCCTGACAAAGTACAAGTAAATTCGTCATCATCGTTAAAAGATTTAATTAGATTCTTATTGTCGTCTCTGAAATAAGCTTCAAATTGTAATTAATCATTTCCAAAGTTTTAATCAATTTATGATAAAATTTATCCATTTAGTGATTTAAATTCAGTATATTATAAATTGAGCTCAGATGGGAAATATGTTAATAAGCATGTGGTACAAGGAACACTTCCACCTTAAACATTGGCACTTACTTAAACTTTACCTTCCTAAATTAATATCCATTAAGCTTATAGTGTATTATTAGATTCAACTCGAGAAATTTAAATAAATTTCTATTCAGCTTAAGAAGATAATTATAATTCATATTATTAATGAACATTATCTTCTCTCATCACATTAATTCTATTCTTATATTAATCATAAGGAATTATTGAAGCAAAAGCTACATCACCAGCATTAAGAATAACAGGTTCTACAGTAATTAATGATTATAATTTGTTTGGTTTTCCTGCTACAACATTGAAATTATATTTTTGAATATCTTGGAATAATTCAGAGGAAATAGTATATTGACCAGCAATTCTACTTTAAACAAAATAATTAAGATGATTATTTTTGGGATTTTCTATAGCTTTGTATGAATATTCTTAATTGTTTTCAGGCCATGTAATTTCAAGATTTATTTAAGATTCACTAGAATCAACTACATTTCCAAATTGATCTTTGGGAACTATTTCAAATTCAAATTCTTTATCAGCAGATTCTTCATGCATTTATGAAACCATTTCAATTTTATTTAATTAATCAGGGTTCACATTGATTTAAATAGTTTATTTGAATGGTTTGTTGTTATCATATATAGTAAGTTTAGTTGATCCTACATAATTTGTAGCTTTTTTGGCAGTGACAGTAATATCATAAGATCCCCTTAGATCACTGTTTTAGACAGTGGCTTCATAAGATCCATCATTTAGATTATCAGCTTATTCAAATTTAAATGTAAATTATGGGGTGGCATCGGCTTTTCTTTTATTATTAATGGTTCTAATTTCCAAATTAAATTAGGAAGAGGTTCCAGCAATAAATGTGATTTCATTAGGATTAACTACTGAATTATCATAACTTTATTCGATTTCTACTTCAGCATCTTTATCGCTATCTCCATTTCCTAATAATATAATTGGTAAATCGATAGATTATTCTTTATATTTCATTTATAATTTATATTCAGATCCTCTAAATAATCCATTTTAATATCTAATCTTATTATCGGCATTAACTTCAATTTGTAAATTTTATCCAATGATTGAATTTATTTTTAAGACAACTGGTTTTTAAACGGTAAATTGATCTCCTAATAATTAGAAAGTCATTTCTTAAGCTACTTCTTCGGGGAATGTCATATAATTTTGATATTCATCAGCTAAAATAATATTAAATTTAGGTAATTCATTTCTATTATCCAATTTGGTGGCTTGTTATAAGTACATTTATTGATTTTTTCCAATTGCATTGGAATAAACTTGATATTAAGATTTCAATAAAGAGTAATTTTTATTTGGTTTAACAAGAATAGATTATTATCCATCTAAAGACACATCTTATCCATTGATCATTGCTTTGAATAATGTTACTCCGGCCTTGGTAAGTTTGTTAGTGGCTTTGATTGAATTTTTATTCACTAGATAATTATAATGATTATGAGATATCAATCCAATCTTAAGATCCTGGGTATTTAACAAATAATTAGAATTTAGCATTATTATATAATTCTTAAGTTAGAATCAAAATATTTTCAAATTGATCTCTAGGAGTGATTTCTATTTCACTGTTATCTCCTGCTAAAGTTTCAATACTTGATATAACTTTCATTGAACTTTCACTATTAGTTATTTTTCCTTAAGTTAATGTGAATTCAAATGTATTAGTTGGGAAAGATAATTCATATTTACCTGGTAATTTTGATCCTGTAGAAATCTTAAGTAATCCATTTTCTTATGGTTTAGATTAATATTAAATAACATTTTCATTTAACATTAAATTAACGTTAATATCAGTTTATGGAGTAAAATCAATAATATTCAAGAATTTATCTTTAGCCATAAAGTAAGCATTAAATGGTAGATCTACTGATTATTAATCAATTTATTATAATAGATTTTTATTTCTATCATTGATTAAAATTGAATGAATATCAGCAGGAACCACTTTAAGAACTGGTAATTGAGCATTGAATTTTGTTCCTTTAATAGTCAAACTTAAATTATTTGTGCCAGATTTTGTTGGAGTAAATTTGATTTCATAGGTTCCTTTAGTGTTTCCTTTAACTATTGAGTATTCTAATTATTATCCGTCAAATTTTGGTTAAATGTCTTCTCTCAAATTCATAAACCAGGAATTGGATCTAAGATTCTTATTAGTAGTTCTGATCTCTAAACTTATTACAACATCTTATCCAGCAACAACATCAATATCTCCATTTGGTGTAATAATTGTGTTCTAAACTTCAACTGGTAAATTTGAAGCAAATTTATCAGCTGGTTCACCTACTAAATTCATAGTAAATTATTTCACTTATTACCCATAAACAATAGACAAACTATAATCTTATTATGTAATCAAATCATCCCATCTATTTAAAATAGGGTTCAAAGATTTCTAATCTTCAGGTACTTATTCTTAATTGCAGAAAACTATCTACCAATTAAACTAATTGCATAATCCTATTCTTCTTTCATATTAAATTTCATCATTAGTAATAAAGCTAGTCAAATTCCAACCAGGCCATTCAGGTTACACATTATCAAATCTATCAAATAATTATAATGTTAATTTTGGATAATAATCTTTATTCTATTCAAATCCATTAACATATACAATATTTTTCTATTATTAATCATCAAAATATTTTATATTTAATTTTGAAAATTCAGCCTTTGCAGGTATCACTAAAGTATTCATTACTTATGATGTGATTAATTGGTCATTATACAATGCTATGAATTTGTATCCTCCAGATATAGTTAATTGTGTGTCAATAAAAAGATGGTTTTCGTTGATATCAATTTTTAGGTATTCAAGTGGTACTAATTTTTGTTCAAATTGATAATTAGCACTGAATGATGAGATATCGTATTAATCTGATAATTAGATTCTGTTAGTTTCAGCATCAAATAATTTAATGATAAATTTGACAGTGGTTCCGGCAACGACTTAAGTTGATAAAATAGTGGCATGTGAATTTAAGGCAGTTGGAGCTCCTGGGATAACTTTGATTTAAGCATTGATAGCAGTAGATTTAACTTCTTTAACAATTTTAGTAGATGTTCTAATATTTAATGATCCTTCTATTGAGCATTTGAGATTTAAATTAAAGTATTTTCCATCGAAATTGACAGTTGGTTTGCTATTGAGTTTAGGATTTACATTAATGCTTGCAAATTCAACATCAGTTTATTGAACTGCATTTCCAAATTCATCATATGGTTATAATTGTAATTTTCTTGATTCTCCAGCTACACATTCTTTTAAAGATTCTTCATGATTTAGTAAAAGGTATTATGAAGTAATAGCAGGGTTAATTTTTAATTAGCATTTTTAAGAAATTGTAATGAATTCATTTTACATTTATGGATTTTCAAATTAAATGACTAATTATGTATCTTAAGCAATATTTGACATTAAATTAACAATATATGTTCCTTTCTATGATCCTTTTTAAATCTTATAATCTTAAACTATTAATTGATCAAATTTAAATGACATCTATGGATTCAAATACCATCCTCCAGTTTCACTATGATGATATAATTTACCATCACTACTAGTAAGTTATATTTCAAAAGAACTCCATAATCCAGCAGTTTATTCAATAATTTCAGTATTTAATTATACACTATCAGCATCTGGATTAAGGTTTGTGAATTTGGTGGCATCATCTCCTTTTAATATAGCTTAATAGTTGACTATTTGATCTTAATATGATAGTCTCATAGTATATGGGGTTTCTAACATGAGAGCATTTTTATATCTATTTGAATCTTATTCTCTTAAATTAAATATCAATTTATTTCCTTCTACAGCACCTTCTTATACTAATACAACTGGGTCTTATTCTGTAAATATATCTCCAATTATTTCAATTTTGAAATCATTTTTATCAGCTCCTTCAAATGTTCTCATTGGATTTCCATAGTTATCAGCCAATAATAAACTAATTATAGGTTAATAATTTTTGGAATCCATCTAGATGGGTACACTAACTTTCATATTGTTAAATTTGGCATCTTATTATCCATAGTGTTATAAGATAGATTTGGAAATATCTACATTATCGTTTGGTACAACTTCAATAATACTTTTAATCATTGAAATTTGTTGATTTTATTGTTTGACTTAATATTCTACATTTCCAGAAAGGGTTAAAAAATGAGATAAATTGATTTATTGTTTATTTTCATGAAGAGTAAATTAGGTCGAACCTAATTCAAATTCATCATCATTATCTGCAGTTTCAAACAAAAATTAGAATTTAGCATCAGCAAATAATTAATCACTTAAAGTAAGAACATTTTCAAATTAATCTTTAGGGATTATCTCAAGGTTTACA
>Ga0115104_10327416_pt1 | contig 10593 bp, 16 predicted proteins | sample CN18umnscriptome_2_FD_89649 | JGI IMG/M metagenome (GOLD analysis project Ga0115104, IMG submission 89649) | Marine eukaryotic communities from Pacific Ocean to study complex ecological interactions - CN13ID_70_C50_10m_0.8um Metatranscriptome... | ecosystem: Environmental > Aquatic > Marine >...
GAAAAACTTGCAACCACTATCGATGTTTGCACAAAATTCAAAGACGCTTACTTTGAATACAAAACCAAAGCTGAAAACACTTGGAAACTCACCACCAACGCCTTATTTGTCAGATTAGATTCTTTCTTAGAAAGATGTCATGACATTCTCCATTTGACCATGACTATTGTCTAATTCAACAAATTGGCTAAGATCGAATTGGGAGGTACAAAAGGAAAAGCTCTCACTGAAACCTTATAACAAATATTCATTGAATTCAAAAAAACTGTTGAACAATTCCAAACACTCAGCTATGATATCATGGATATCGAGAACAAACAATTCGATGATGATTTTTATGAATTCAGATCAAAGATCAAAGAACTTGAAAGAAGATTGGCATCAGTCATTACCTAAGGTTTCGATGATTGTGACACTATTCATGGTAGATTCAAACTTTTGGATTCTTTTGAAGGTTTACTCAACAGACCTATCATCCAAGATGAGCTTGAAAAGAAACACATTGTTTTGTTAGATTTTTACAAACAAGATTTGAAATAAGTCCAAGCTATTTTCCTTGAAGGAAAGAATAACATTGAGAACTCAGATTTCCTTCATGCTCCTATCTATAATAATATGCCTCCTATTTCAGGAACATTGACCTGGTGCAAAGGCTTACATGAACGTATGAAAGAACCTCTTAAGAATATTCAAGAACTAGGACCTTCTATCACAGAAAGAGAAGAATACAAAGATGTTTAGAAATTATTTAATTCTATTACAAAAGCCATCATTGAGTATGAACAATCAAAAGTTTTACAATGGGAAAAAGAAGTTGAAGCTAGCTCACAAGAAAAATTAAAACAACCTTTATTAACAAAAGATGAGATGGGAATTTTGAGAGTTAATTTTGATCCTGCCCTCACAAGACTTCTCAGAGAAGTTAGATATTTCAAATTGTTAAATTTGTCTGTCCCTAAATCTGCTGCTTCTATCTATGAGCTTGATGAATTTTACAGAAACTAAATTGTTTCATTAGATTTACTTGCTGGTTCCTACAATGAAATTATCACATGCCTTCATCCAGTTGAAGAACCACTTATCAAAGATAGAATTGAAAAAATGGATTAAGCTTTAACTCCTGCTTTGGACAAACTCAAATGGGAATCAGACAATATTGCTAACTTTATTGTCCAAGCTAAAGAACATGTTGATTCAACATTCGAAGTTGTATAAATCATGAAAGAAGCTATATCAAAGATCAAGCATTGCCTAGACAATATCAATGTTAAAGTTCTTGAAAGAAAAAACAGAACAATGACTGTTGAAGACTTCAACACATAACAATAAGGTGTTTTTGCATAAAAAATGCAAAATGTCAAAGATAATGGAAACTAAATCCACAAATTAGTCAGAGAAGTTCATGCTAAGATCAACATTGATAAAAAATCTCCAACTTGGAAAGCTTATATTGACTACGTCAATGAAATCGTCCTTGAAGGTATTGCATAAGGTATTATCACTGCCTTGAATCATTTGAATGAATAAATTGATCCTGTTCATATCAAGAAACATGATATCATTCCTATCTTTGAAATCAAATTGGAATTAAATGGCCAGAATGTTAACTTTGATCCCCCAGTTGAACCCAATTCAAGTGGAAGTGTTAGTGTCAGCAATGCTGTCAACGGATGGATCTCAGATTTCTTCCAATACTCTATTTTTATCTAACGTTTGGATACCACTGAAAAATCAGACTATTTAACCGAATTAAGAGATTATTTCGATATCAAAGAAGTCATGAGTAGAATTTCAGGAAACATGTTCTTCATTCATAAAGAAACAATTGATTATCTAGATAAATTCTAAGATTACTAATATCTATGGTTAGAAGATCCTGAACAATCTTTTGAACAATTCTTAATCGATAATGATCCAGCTGAAGATGAATATCTTAAGAATGATGAATAAGATGATGATGAATAAAATCAAAAAATTAAAAAAGAAAATCCATTACTAAAGGGTGCTAAAGCTAAAATCCCACCTCTTCATTTATTTGATAAAAGAATCAAAGATTTGAAAAATATTTAAAACGAAATCAACAAAATTAACACACCAATTGAAATTGCATGGTTGAAGATTTCTTTATAACCATTAAAAAATTCTCTAAATGCTAAAGTTTTATCATGGATCAATGTGTTTACATCTTTCTTGTCAAATCAATTCAAGGCAACTTTAAAAAATCTTAAAGAATTTATCTAAGCTACTGCTGATGGTATCATTAAGAACCCTGCTGATGCTGGAAATCAAAATGATAAAAACTTATTGATGAATGTTATGAAAGTTATATCTGATGTTAAAGATGTTGAACCAAAAACTGAAGGAATTATCAAGAGAATTAAAGAAATGGTTAACGTTCTTAAATTATAAGGCTACCTTGTCTAAGATAAAGGTGATGAAGAACCATTACAAGCTATTGATAACACTTAAGCTTTATTCAATGATACAACAACTAAAGTTTTCAAGATCAAAGCTGAAATCTTACCATTACAAACCTAAGAATCCGCCAACATTAAGAAAGATTTGGTCAGATTTAGTAAAGATGTCAAGAAATTCAGATAAGAATTTTTACAAAATTGTCCATTTGACTACCAAGGTCAATAAACTTTCGAATAAATTTCTATGGCTTATTCTTTAATTGATGAATATCATTTAAAACTTATGAAAATCCAATAAGAAGCTCATGATTTCAACAACCTTGAGAAATTGTTTGAACTTGAAAAATCAGAATATAAAGAATTAAGAGACTGTAACTCTGATCTTAAGAACTTGAAGATTATGTGGGATGGTATCTCTATGGTTAACTATCAATATAAAGACTGGAAAGCTTAATCTTGGAGAAGAATGAAAGCTGATAACTTGATTGAATTGAACAAATTACTAGCTCTACAATTGAAATAATTACCAAGAGAAATCAAATCATTCAAAGGCTATAACCCATTGGTTGACTAAGTTAAGAATATGGGTGTTGTTTTGCCCTTGGTCAGTTCACTACACTCGGAATTTATGGAAAAGAGACATTGGAAATAACTTCAAGAATTAACTGAAACAAAATTTGATCAAACTTCTTCTAGCTTTGCCTTTGAAGATGTACTAGCTTTACACCTACATCTTTATGAAAATTAAGTCAATGAATTAGTTGATGTTGCCCAAAAAGAAGCTAAGATCGAAAAGAAACTCAAAAATATTGAATAAGCTTGGACCAAAATTTAATTTGAATTTGAACAATATAATGGAACCTTGGTTTTCATCCCTCTTGATAACATGATGGAATTGTTAGATCAACACTCTATGGATTTGATGGGTATGAAATCCCAAGGAAAATATGTTGAATTCTTTATTGAACTTGTTGAAGAATGGAGAGAAAAACTAGGGAAGGTCGATAATGTTGTCAATGAATGGATGAAAGTCTAAAAGAATTGGAAAATGTTGGTTAATATTTTCTTAGCTTCTGAAGATATCAAAGCTCAATTAGCTGAAGAAACTAAAATGTTCGAAGCTCTTGACAGAGAATTTAGAGAAATGATGGTTGATGTATCAATCAACCCTATGGTTGTTGAAGCTTGTACTCAAGAAAAATATGATGTCTTATTGACACAATCTGCAACAATTAAGAAATGTGAAAAATCTTTGAACGAATATCTAGAACAAAAGAAGAAATCTTTCCCAAGATTCTATTTCTTGTCAAATCAATCTCTATTGACAATTTTATCTAATGGAACCAATCCACCAAAAGTTTGTGAATTTATGGGAGATTGTTTCGATGGTTTACAAACTGTCGTATTCAAACCTGCTGCTAATGCTAGTGAGATCCCTAAAGTATCTAATGCTTTAGTCTCAAAAGATGGTGAAATTGTGCCTTATGTTGGAGATGATTTTGTTTGTGATGGTGCTGTTGAACATTGGTTATCAAGACTAGAATAACAAATGAGATCCACTCTTTATGAAGTTTTAGAATAATCTAAAACTACATCCGAATTTTGGGATAACCCTGATTACAAACCAAGAGAAGAATGGTGTGCTGATTATCCAGCTTAACTTTCTTTACTAACTACCTAAATGGTTTGGACAGAAGATGTCACAAGAGCTTTTGAAGAATTACAAGGAGGATCAGAAACTGCTATGAAGGAAGCTTACAGATTAATCGAAATTAGAATTGACAATTTAATTAAGAAAGTTAGAGGAGATTTAGTTTAACTTGAAAGAAATAAAATTATTAACATCATCACTATTGATGTCCACTCAAGAGATGTTGTTGAAAAATTCGTTCTCTAGAAAGTTTAAGAACCTGAGTCATTTGCATGGCTATCTCAATTAAAATTCTATTGGGAAGGAAAAGAAACTGATATGGCTTCAAGATAAAAATTAAGATATCCTTGGGAAATTGACAAGAACAAACCTAAATGTATCATTAAAATTGTTGATTGGTTCAGATTTTTCTCATTTGAATATACCGGTAACGCCATTCGTTTGGTTATTACTCCACTAACCGATAGATGCTACATTACACTTACCTAAGCTTTGAACTTGACCATGGGTGGCGCTCCTGCTGGACCTGCCGGAACTGGAAAGACAGAAACTACAAAAGATCTTGGTAGAGGTGTTGGTATCCCTGTCATGGTGTTCAACTGTTCTGATTAAATGAACAAAGATTCTATGGCTTAAATTTTCATGGGTTTATCGTAGACTGGTGCTTGGGGTTGTTTCGATGAATTTAATAGAATTACTGTTGAAGTGTTGTCTGTCGTTTCTACTTAAGTTAAATGTGTATTGGATGCTCTTAAGGAAAGAAAATAAATCTTCACATTTATGGAAGAAGGTGAATTGAATATTGAAGATACTGTTGGTTTCTTCATTACCATGAACCCTGGTTATGCTGGACGTACTGAATTACCAGAAAACTTGAAAGCTTAGTTTAGATCATGTGCTATGGTTGTCCCTGATTTAATCCTTATTTGTGAAAATATGCTTATGTCTGAAGGTTTCTAAACTTCTAAAGCCTTGTCAAGAAAATTCGTAACTCTCTATATGTTGGGTAGAGATCTTTTATCCAAGTAAAAACATTATGATTGGGGTTTGAGAGCCGTTAAATCCGTGTTGAGACAAGCTGGTGGTATGAAAAGATCCAATCCAGAATATTCTGAAGATGAATTACTTATGAAAGCTCTAAGAGATTTCAACATTCCTAAAATTGTAACCGATGATAAGAACATTTTCATCAAATTGATTGAAGATCTTTTCCCTGGTATCAAATACATCTCCAAATAAGATCTTGAATTAAAAAAGAAAGTTATGTAAGTCGCAAAAAAAGAAATGGGTTTCGTACCTGATGATATTTTCTGCTTAAAAGTTGTTCAAATGAAAGAAATTCTTGGAGTTAGACATTGCATTTTCATTATTGGACCCCCTGGATGTGGTAAATCAGCTGTATGGAACACTTTAATTGCTCTTCAAAACTTCATGGGAGAAACTACTGAATTCTGTACCTTAAATCCTAAAGCTGTTACATCTGATGAATTATATGGATGTTATTCTAAGACTAAAGAATGGAAGAATGGTGTTTTGTCAATGATTATGAAAAATCAAGCTAAATTAGAAGAAAAATATAAAGATGATCAAAAATACAAATGGTCTGTTCTAGATGGTGATATCGATCCTGAATGGATTGAATCATTGAACACTGTCATGGACGATAATAAGGTATTAACACTAGTATCAAATGATAGAATTTTCTTAACCCCATCTATGAGACTTACTTTTGAAATTGCTAACCTTAGAAATGCTACTCCAGCTACAGTATCAAGAGCAGGTGTACTCTTTATTAACGAAACAGATATTGGTTGGATTCCATATATGAACTCTTGGTTAGAAAGATCATAATATAAGTTGGGTTAAAAAAACTTATCAGCTGCGGAAGAAAGACTAGTTATGCAAGATATTGATGATGTCGGGAAGAATGTTTTCTATAGATGTTTCCAATAATATGTTGAATTAAATACAGATCTCGCAAAGATTAAACATATTTGTCCAGTTAATGATATGATGATGGTGTAATCTCTTTGTACTATTTTGGATGCCTTATTGTAAGAACATGGAACAACATTAAACAATTTAGATGAAGAACCAAAGAAGACTGCTTATGAAACTATTTTTGTCTTTGCTTGTATGTGGGCATTTGGTGGATCAATTGGTGGTGGATAAGATGATGAAAAAGATTAAAAAGAATTCAATTCTATTTGGAGATCAGTTACAAAGATTAAATTCCCTGAATAAGGTTATGCTTTCGATTATTACTGTGATCCTAGTAAAACCTCATGGCAAACTTGGAATAATTGTGTCTAACCATATTAACACTAAGAAGATACTAGTTTCTCTAAAATCTATGTTGCTACTCTCCATACTACTAGACTTAGATATCTCATGTAGAAACATGTTGATAGATTCAAACCAGTTATGTTTATTGGTAATGCTGGAACTGGTAAGACAGCTGTCTTGAAAGATTATCTTGCTACAACTAAACCTGAGAAAGTTGCTCATAGAACTATTTCCTTCAACTCATTTACTACTTCTTTGAGTTTACAGAAATCAATTGAAACTATGGTTGAAAAGAAATCTGGTAGAACTTTTGGATCTGCAACTAATAAGACTTTGATCTATTTTATTGATGATATGAATATGCCATTCGTTGATAAATATTATACTTAATCTCCTATTGCCCTACTAGGATATATCAATGATTATGGTTCAGTTTTCAATAGAGATTAATTAGAAGAAAGAAAATATATTTAAGATTTACTATTCATGGGTGCTATGAATCCTAAGGCAGGTTCTTTCTTTATTGAATTGAGACTTCATAGACATTTCTCAACTTTCACTATGTTCACTCCTGATGCTTTGACTATCAAATACATTTATGGTTAAATATTAACTGGACATATTGCTACATTCTAAGATTCTCAATTTGACAAGATTCCAGACTAAATTATTGAAGGAACCATTCAATTGTTCAACAAGATCTTAAGAGACACAAGATATTCTCCTTCATCAATGAAATTCTTCTATCAATTCAATCTAAGAGATCTATCCAGTGTCACTGAAGGTGTTATGTAATCATAACATTCATTCTATAAAAAGAATACTGCTACCATGTATGCTCTGTGGGCACATGAATGCAGAAGAAGAATCGAAGATAGACTTATCAATTAAGAAGATATTGCTTAATTCAAACTTTATCTAAAGGATGCTATAGCAAAAAATATGGGAGAAGAACATGTTGATTTTTGTATGGATGACACATAAATACACACTTCTTTTGTTTAAGTTGCCAAAGGATTTGACAAAGCTTACATTGTTGTTGAAAGTTTCGATGACTTAAAGAGAACTCTTGAAGATAAAATGGCAGAATATAATGAAACTAAATCATAAATGAACTTGGTACTTTTCAGAGATGCTATTTGCCATATTTGCAAAATTACAAGAATTCTAGACTTCCCAGTAGGTCATCCATTGTTGATCGGGGTCGGTGGTTCAGGAAAATAATCATTATCTAAACTAGCTGCATTCTGTGTTGGGGTTGAAATTGAACAATTAGTTGTTACATCTAACTTTGGTATGAATGATCTTAGAACTTTCTTATAAGATCTATATAAAAAAATTGCTAAACCAGGTGCTACCCCTATTGCATTTATGATTACAGACTCACAAATCAAAAATGAAGGATTTTTGGTTCCATTGAATGATATTCTATCTAATGGATGGATTCAAGATCTTTTCCCCAAAGAAGATGTTGATGGCATGGTCTCTGGATTGAGAAATGAAGCTAAAGGTGCTGGTGTTGTCGATCAAGCAGATACTATGATGGGATATTTCATGGACAAAGTTAGACAAAATTTGAAAATGATTCTTTGTTTCTCGCCTGTAGGAGATAACTTCAGAGTCAAAGCTAGAAAATTCCCTGGTCTTGTTGCTTCCACTTCTATTGATTATTTCCATGCTTGGCCATAAGATGCCTTGATTGATGTTGCTAATAGATTTATTTCTGATATAGATATTCCTGAAGAACTACTTGGTCCAATTTCTTTAAACATGGCTGCTACTCACGGATCAATTGATGAAGCAAATTTGAAATTCTTGAAACAAAATAGAAGATATAATTATACAACTCCTAAATCATTCTTAGAATTGATTTCATTCTATAAGCAAGTTTTGGAAGATAAGAAAGGAACTATTGTTAAATAAATTGCTAGATATCAATAAGGTTTACAAATTTTGGCTGAAACTTAAGAAAAAGTCGAAGGTTTACAATAAGATTTGAAGATTAAAATGGTTGAAGTCGACAAAAAGAAGAAAGAAACCAATGAACTTATTGCCATCGTGCAATCAGAATCTGAAGCTGCCGAAGTAGAACAACAAGCTGCTAATAAGGAAGAAGAACAAACAAATATTGCTGCTAAAGAAGCTACTGACTTGAAAGAATAAGCTGAAAAATCATTAGCTAATGCTATTCCTGCCTTAGAAAAAGCTAAGAATGCTATTGATTGTATAAAGAAAGGTCATATTACTGAAATGAAATCAATGGGTTCCCCACCAGCAATGGTCGTGGTTACTGCTAAATGTATTATGATTCTTTTGGGAGAAAAAGTAGGTGCTAATGATGCTGAAGATAAAATTTGGAAGAAAGCTGTATAAGTTATGAACAACCCTGATAAATTCTTGGCTGCTGTAAAGAATTATAATGGAGATAACATTGATTAAAATATTCTTGACTAATGTCAAAAGATTCTTGATGATCCTAACTATACTGAAGATAATATGAAGACCAAAAATTACGCAGCTGCTATGTTGTGTCTATGGTCTATCTCAATTATTACCTATAACAGAATTTTCAAAGAAGTTAAGCCTATTGTTGAGAGAAGAGACAAAGCTACAGAAGATCTAGAATAAAAGAAGAAAGATTTAGCTGTTGTTGTCGAAAAAGTCAGAAAATTGAATGAATAAGTCGATGGATTAAAGAGACAACTTGCTGAAGCTGTTGAAGAGAAAGAAAAGGTTGAAGCCGATGCTTTATCTTGTGAGAACAAATTAAGTGCTGCTATCAAATTGGTCAATGGTTTGTCTGGTGAAAATACTAGATGGAAACTTACTGTTAAGATTTTACAAGGTCAAACACTAACCATTATTGGCGATGCATTGTTAGCTTCCTCTTTTGTATCTTATATTGGTGCATTCACAAGTGAATTCAGATTAAATCTTTGGTAGAACATTTGGTTACCAGATATTATTGCAAAATAAATCCCAATCACTGATGGAATTTCTCCATTAAAGATCTTAACTACAGAATCTAAGAAAGCTGCTTGGTGTAATGAAGGTTTACCTGCTGACTCTATGTCTATTGAAAATGCTTCAATCATCACATCTTGTTCAAGATGGCCTTTAATTATTGACCCCTAATTATAAGGATCTATTTGGATCAGAGGTGGTCTTGGTGAAAATCTCATGGTTATCAGTACTTCTCAAAACAGATGGTTACACAATCTAATCAATGCAATTCAAATGGGTAAATTCGTCATGATTGAAGGTGTTCAATAAGAAATTGATGCCACATTAGATCCTCTCCTCTCTAGAGCTATCAAAAAGAAAGGAAAAAATTACATTTTAGAAATGGGTGGTGATCCAATTGATTATGATATCAATTTCAAACTATTCTTGATTACTAAGCTTTTCAATCCCCATTTTAGACCTGAAATTGCTGCCTAATGTACTTTGATTAACTTCATCGTCACAGAATCCGGTCTTGAAGAACAGCTTTTAGCCTCTGTTGTCAACAATGAAAAGGCTGAACTTGAATACACTAAACAAGAATTAGTCAAACAATTGAATGATTTCTAAGTCACTATGGATAGATTAGAAGAAGAATTGTTACAAACTTTGTCTGAAGCTGATCCTTCCACCATCTTAGAAAACAAGGAGCTTATTGATAAACTTGATATTACTAAAAAAACTTCTCAAGAAATTGAAACCAAGACTGAAATTGCTAAGAAGACAGAAATTGAAATCAATACTCAAAGAGAAATTTATAGAGGTGTTGCTGCTGAAGGTGCTATGCTTTATTTCTTGATTATTACTTTGAATGTTGTGGCTCATATGTATTAATATTCATTGGATGCATTCTATATGTTCTTTAGAAAAGCTATTGGCAAAGTTACTGTTTAAGATGAGACAAGAATTGATGAACTTATCAGAACAATTAGATATAGTATTTGTCAATGGATCATGAGAGGACTTTTCGAAAGACATAAATTGATCTTTTTATCACTTTTGACTTTCAGACTTATGCAAAAGAAAAATATTGATATTCCATATGAGTTTTCATAAATGGAATTCCTTTTGAAAGGAGCTACTAAACCTGGTACCGAAAATCCACTTGAATGGTTACCATAAGTTGCATGGGATTCAGTACAAGCTTTGATTTATCTTGATGAATTTAAAGTCTTTGCCCAAAATATGGAGAAAGATGCCCCAAATAGATTTAAAGATTGGTACAATGAATTGACC
>Ga0115104_10748144_pt1 | contig 10571 bp, 19 predicted proteins | sample CN18umnscriptome_2_FD_89649 | JGI IMG/M metagenome (GOLD analysis project Ga0115104, IMG submission 89649) | Marine eukaryotic communities from Pacific Ocean to study complex ecological interactions - CN13ID_70_C50_10m_0.8um Metatranscriptome... | ecosystem: Environmental > Aquatic > Marine >...
CTTTTTATTTAGAAAAAAAGACGATTAAAAGTTCTTTACTTCTACGTCAACACCTGCAGAAATATCTAGATTTTTTAAATTTTCTAAAGTTGTGTCCGTAGGCTTATAAACATCAATAATTCGTTTATGTGTTCTTATCTCAAAGTGATCTCTTGCTTTTTTATTCACATGAGGTGATGTTAAAACACAATATCTTCTAAGTTTAGTAGGTAATGGTATTGGCCCCACGGCTTCAATACCACTTGCTTTTACAGCGTCCACGATTTTAACACACGCGCCATCTAAAATAGTGGGTTCGTATGCTTTAATACTTATACGAAGTTTTTGGAGTTTTAATGAACTCATTTTATGTTTAATTTTTTACTCAATAATTTTCGAGACTACCCCTGCTCCTACTGTTCGACCACCTTCTCGAATTGCAAAACGCATACCTTGCTCAATTGCAATTGGGTTAATAAGTTCAGCAGTCATTTTAATTCTACCTCCTGGCATTACCATTTCAGCAACACTACCATCATCACCAGTAAATTGTACAATTGTACCTGTAACATCAGTTGTTCTAACATAGAATTGCGGACGGTAACCTGTGAAGAATGGAGTATGACGACCACCTTCATCTTTGTTTAGAATATAAACTTCGGCTTCAAATTTTTTATGTGGTGTAATACTGCCTGGTAAAGCTAGTACCATACCTCTTTCAATTTCTGTTTTTTGAATACCACGAATAAGGATACCTACGTTGTCGCCAGCCATTCCCTGATCAAGAGTTTTTTTGGAACATTTCAATTCCTGTAACAGTTGTAGCCTTTGTATCTTTTAAACCTACTAGTTCTACCGCATCACCAACTGATACCATTCCTCTTTCAATTCGACCAGTAGCCACTGTACCACGCCCTGTAATTGAGAATACGTCCTCAATAGCCATTAAGAAAGTTTTTTCAGTATCACGCTCCGGTGTTGGAATGTAATTATCTACTTCGTCCATTAACTTATAAATAAGGTCAACCCATTTGTCCTCACCTCTCTCTTTTGTTCCACTTTCAACGGCTTGTAAAGCTAGTAGTGCAGAACCCGAAACAAACGGAATTTCGTCACCAGGGAAATCATAACTTTCTAAAAGTTCTTGAACTTCTAGTTCAACTAATTCTAAAAGCTCTTCGTCATCAACCTGATCTGCTTTGTTTAAAAATACCACAAGATACGGTACACCTACTTGTTTAGCAAGTAAGATGTGCTCTCTTGTTTGAGGCATCGGTCCATCTGCTGCCGATACTACTAAAATTCCACCATCCATTTGTGCAGCACCAGTAATCATGTTTTTTACATAATCTGCGTGACCTGGACAATCTACGTGGGCATAGTGACGATCAGCCGTCTCATACTCAACGTGTGCTGTGTTAATAGTAATACCACGAGCTTTTTCTTCTGGTGCTGAATCAATTTCATCGAATTTTTTTGTAGCATCAGGATTGTGAATCGCTAATGTTGCCGAAATTGCAGCAGTCAGAGTTGTTTTACCGTGATCTACGTGCCCAATCGTACCAATATTGATGTGCGGCTTTGATCTTTCAAACTTTTCGCGTGCCATAGGAAATTTGGATAGTTAAATTTAATTTTGTTTTTTTTAAATACTTTTGGCGATAACGAGTTTAATGTTATTCTCGTAATTTAGGAATTAATATCTAAAATGAGCAAATGCTTTATTAGCGTCAGCCATTTTATGAGTTTGTTCTTTCTTTCTGACACTGTTACCAGTTTCCTTAGCAGCATCAAGTATTTCATTTGAAAGTTTCATAGCCATACTTTTACCTGAACGTTGTCGGGCAAATTCTGTAATCCATTTTAAAGAAATATTTGTTCCCCTATAAGCACGAATTTCTATAGGTACTTGATACGTCGATCCTCCAACTCGTCTAGCTTTAACCTCTACTCGAGGAGTAACATTTTTAACAGCTTTTTCTAAAACCAATACAGGGTTTTCTTCAGTTTTTGAAGAAACTATTTCTAACGCATTGTAAACAATTTTTTGAGCAAGTGATTTTTTCCCAGATTGTAAGATTCGGCTTACTAATAAAGTAACAAGTCTGCTGCTATAAATAGGATCTGGTTCTGCTAGTGTTCTCTGAGCTCTACTTCTACGTGACATGATTAGTGTTTTTTGTAATATAAAATTTCCTAAGAGCCGCCTTTAGGTTTTTTACCACCATATTTTGACCTACTCTGCTTTCGATCTTTTACACCAGCGGCATCTAATGTTCCTCTAACTACGTGATAACGACAACCTGGTAAATCCTTAACACGTCCACCGCGAATTAATACAACGGAATGTTCTTGAATATTGTGACCAATACCAGGTATATAAGCTGTAACTTCAAACCCAGAAGTCAACCTTACACGCGCAACTTTACGCAAAGCCGAATTCGGTTTTTTTGGAGTTGTAGTGTAAACACGAGTACAAACACCTCGTCTTTGAGGACAAGATTTAAGTGCTGGTGATTTCGTCTTTTTTTTGTTAGCTACCCTTTCAAATCTAACTAATTGTTGTATTGTTGGCATAAAATTTAATTTTCACTTTGGTTTTCAATCCCATATTTACGCATGAAACGCTCAGCGCGACCCTCTGTATCAAGAATTTTTTGAGAACCGGTATAAAACGGGTGATTACCAGACCAAATATCTACATTTAATCGTGGTTTCGTTGAACCAATTTTCAAAACTAATTGCCCATCACAATAAACTTTTGCATTAGGATACCAATCAGGATGTATTGATGTTTTTGGCATTTTATTGATATTTTTGTATTAACGTTTAGAGAATTGAGGAGCTTTTCTAGCTTTCTTCAATCCATATTTTTTTCTTTCTTTGCGACGTGAATCTCGGGTTAAAAAACCTTCTGACTTAAGCGAAGCTCTATTTTCAGGGGACATGTAGCATAAAGCTCTAGCAACGCCAAGCTTAATTGCATCAGCCTGCCCTTTTAACCCTCCACCGTGTGTATTTACATACATATCGTACATGTTTTCTAAGCCTAAAGTTGTTAAAGGAACTTTTGAGGCATTGATATACTGGGAATTAAATTGTAAATATTTTTCTCCCTGTTTATGGTTTACTACCATTGCACCCGTTCCTGGAACTAAAATAACTTTAGCGACGGAAGTTTTTCTACGCCCTATACCAAAATAAGCCGACTTCGTTTCTGAAGCTGATAAAGACATAATGTAATTTAAATTTGTTGCAGTCGTTTTTTAAATAAAATTTTAATTAAGTTCAAAGATTTTTTCTAATATATAGCAATAACCTATGCTACTAGATTTTATCTTGCCTTTTAACAGTCGTTTATTTAGCTTTTTTTAGATCCTATTTCCGAAGATCTAAATCAAACCGTGTTTTTAAGCTTTCACAAACTTCGTCTGCTGATTTTTGACCAAAATTCTTAAATTCTAAAAGATCATCAGCCGAATATTGTAATAAATCTGATAATGTGTGTACATTTGCTCGTTTTAGACAATTGTAAGCTCTAACAGATAATTCGAGTTCCTCAATGAAAACAGTTTCTAAATGTTCTGATTTTTCCCCCTCAACATCTATATCAACAGGAGTAGAGGATGTAGAAAATGTACTAGTTACTTTTAAAAGGCCAAAGGTGTTTTTTAGTATTTCTGCTGAAGATGTTAATGCTTCATCTGGCATAATACTACCATTAGTCCAAATTTCTAAAATCAAACTTTCTAATTCAAAAGATAAGCTGCTTCTTGAAGTCTCAACAAAGAAATTAACCTTTGTTACAGGCATAAAAACAGCATCTACAGCTAAAAAATGCTCTGGTATAGTTGAATTTAACTTTCCACTTGTAAAGTAGTTTTGGCCCTTAGCAATTAGGAATTCCATTTGCAAATCACCTTTATCCGTTAAACTCGCGATATATTGACGCGGGTCTACCACAGTAATATTACTAGGAAACTCGATGTCACTCGCTAACACAATACCAGCCTCTTTTAAATTAAGTTTTGCTAAAGTTGGTTCTGTAATATCACCCTTTAAAATAATTTGTTTTAAATTAAGTAATATGTCTACAACGTCTTCTTTAACATTAGGGATAGTCGAAAATTCGTGGTTGATTCCAGTAATATTAACCCCAGTAATTGCAACCCCCTGCAAATTTGATAAAAGAACGCGTCTTAATGCATTGCCTACCGTAGTACTTTGCCCTTTCAAAAAAGGACCAATCGAATATTTAGAATAATACTCCGTTGCTTTTGTCTGGGTAGATTTTAAGCACTGAACTTGAAACATGAATTAGATAAAATTTCTATAAATTTAATACAGTTTAAAGTTTCTTATACAAAACGGATGCTGTAGTTTATAGTTAAACTCGTCGCTTCTTCGGAGGACGACAACCATTATGTGGAACCGGCGTAATATCTTTAATTACTAAAACTTGCAGTCCGCACCCTTGTAATGCACGAATTGCTGTCTCCCTACCACTTCCAGGACCACTAACTACAACTTCTGCTTGCCGCATTCCTTGTTCATACGCTATAGTAGCAACCTTTTCTGCAGCAGATTGTGCAGCAAAAGGCGTACCCTTTTTTGCTCCTTTAAACCCACTACCACCTGCAGAAGCCCAAAATAAAGTGTTTCCTTGCTGGTCAGTGATATTTACAATCGTGTTGTTAAAAGTAGACTTAATGTGAACAACGCCAGTGGCTATTGTTTTTTTAGATTTTTTCCCAGAAAATCTCTTTAATTGTTTCACCATATTAAGCTAATATGTATAAATTATTTTTATTTTTTCTTTGCAACTGGAATCTTAACCTTTCCTTTTCGTGTTCTTGCATTTGTACGCGTTCTTTGACCTCGTACAGGAAGACCCACCCTATGGCGTCGACCTGTTGCTGATCCGATTTCTGTTAGTCTCTTTATATTTTGAGAATAAACTCGTCTTAAATCACCTTCTGTTTGATAATTTTCATCAATTATTGCTCTTATACGAGTAATTTCTTCATCGGTTAAATCATTACACTTTGTGCTTGGAGAAACGTTAGCCGCTTTTACAATTTGAGTTGCACTAGTGTTACCGATTCCAAAAACGTATGTTAATCCAATTTCTACTCGTTTATTACGAGGAAGATCTACTCCTGAAATACGTGCCATTAGTTTTTGTTATTGCTAACTGTTTTATTTACGTTTCATTTTTGCTCGACCTTGTCGAACTTTAAGTCTAGGATCTGATTTACAAATAAGATAAATTCGTCCACGTCGTTTAACAACTTGACAATCTTTTGATCTATTCTTCAGATTACCTATTGAGCTTACTACTTTCATAGGCTTATATTAAAATTTATTACAATCTATAGACTTGAATTTTTTCAAATCTAAAAGAACGCGTATAGAAGATTTTAAAATTGAAAACCCCCTATATAACCGTACTTCTACCAGTTTATCCTAACGTAATTAAAAGAAAAAGTCTACGCTTTTTTAAAACTCTCGTAGTTTTTCGAAACTAAAAAACCTTTGACTTGAGAGGTTACATCTGTAATCACTCCAATCATGATTATAAGAGATGTTAAATTTTTAAATATATTAAATTTAAACAAACTTCCTACTAATAGAGGGAAAAATGCCAAAAACGCTAAAAAGAGTCCTCCCATAAAGGCTAAACGGCTTATTACTTGTTCAAAATACTGCGTAGTTTCTTTACCTTGTTTTAAGCCTGGAACATTGTATGCCATTTTCGTTAAGTTATCTGACAGGTCTTTAGGTTTAAGTACAAGAAGGGCATAAAATGTACTAAAAAATACAACAAGAACTAAATTTAGACCAAAAGATAATATAGTTAATAAATTTGTTAATTGCCCGCCTTCCAAAGTAAAAATTTTTGATAAACCTAACTGTAATGGATAAAATAAGAACGTCGCAATCGTTGTACTAAAAACCAACGGCATGATACCGCCTTGATTAAGCTTAATTGGAATATAACTACTTTTTAATTTAGATTTTGCAGAAGATTGTTCTAAATAATTAAAATTTAATTGTCTAGCAGAAACTATACTAATTCTTTTATAAGAATCCTGAACCAAAACTATTATTCCAACAATAACGAGATACAGTGCATAAGATAAAAAAAGAGCTCCGAAATCGTTTATAGAAGAAGAATTGTCTAAGCTCGCAGTAAATTCATTAATATTTGCTGGAAGCCCTCCAATAATATTAATAAAAATTATCATTGAAGAACCATTACCAAGATTCTCGTTTGTTATTAGTTCCGCAAACCACATGGAAAGCATTGAACCAGTTGTTAAAGAGAGAATAATTTTTAATGCTAAAAAGATACTCCAATTAAAAATTACAGGTTTAACTAAAATAAAAGCAACACCTGTACTTAAAATCAACGCCCATCCCAAAGTTAAATACCTTGTATATCTAGTAATTTGTTGACGACCTAATTCCCCTTCTTCTTTTTGCAATCTTTCTAAAGAAGGAATAATAGGTGTTAAAAGTTGAATTACAATTGACGAATTAATATAAGGTAAAATACCTAATGACCCAATACCAAGAAACGAACTTCCTGTTAAATTTCTTGCAAGACCAAATAAAGGATTTGCAGCTTGATTTTGTGAAAAAATATCTAAATCCACATTAGGAACAGGAATATAAAGTCCTAATCTTATTAAAATTAGAAAACCAAATATTTTAAATATTTTTTTCTTTAATAAATCTATTGTTTCAGATACTTCCATAATTGACGAAGTTTGCTTTATACATTGTAAGCTTTTAATGTACTTAAACCATCAATAGTTGCTCTTGCATTATTTAACAGGTTATTTGAACCTAATTGCTTTGATAATATATTTTTTACGCCAGCAAGTTCTAATACAGTTCGTATTGAACTTCCAGCAATTACTCCAGAACCTGGTGCAGAAGGGCGCAAAACAAGTTTTGCAGCACCAAATCTACCACTCGTAGGATGTGGTATTGAATTCGAACTTGTTAAAGGAACAGTTATGATATGCTTTTTACCATCTGTTACTCCTTTTCGAACAGCAGTAATAACATCTCCTGCTTTACCAACACCAACACCTACTTTACCTTGTTCGTTTCCAACTACAATAATAGCTCGGAAACTCATTTTTTTACCGCCTTTTACTACCTTTGTTACACGCTCAATAGCTACGACGCGCTCTAACCATTCGGATTTAGACTTAAGTGTTTTTTTAGGACCCATACTATGAATAAATATTTTAATGAAATGATTATTTACCTGTTTTACCAGCTTTACGTCTTATAATCTCACCTTCATAAGCAATACCTTTTCCTTTGTATGGCTCTGGTGGACGAACAGAACGTATTTTCGCTGCGAATTCGCCAACCATATCTTTTTGCATTCCAGAAACTAGAACGCTAGTGGGATTTTCGACTTTTACAGATAATTCGCTGGGCGTAATCATTTTTACGGGGTGGCTATACCCCATATTTAATACAAGATCTTTTCCGTCAAGCTGGGCTCGATAACCTACACCAGTTATCTGCAACCTTTTTTCAAAACCAACAGATACTCCTGTAACCATATTTGCTACAAGTGTTCGTGAAAGTCCATAAAGTGCTTGAGATAACTTTGTATCTTGAGTTTTTTCTATAAATAGTTTTTGATTTCCTTCATCTAAGGTACAACAAACTAACGAAGGTAAAATTCTAGAAAGACTACCTTTTGGCCCATCAACTAAAACTTTTTGACCGTCTAATTTTACTTTAACTTTTTCTGGTATACTTATAAATTGCTTACCGATACGAGACATATTTTATTTGAAATTTACCAAATATAACATAGAAGTTCACCACCAACACCTTCTTTACGAGCCTGTTGATCTGTCATTAAGCCACGGGAAGTTGAAACAATTGCTGTTCCGAAACCACCTAAAATTCGAGGCATTTTTTTCGCCCCACTATAAACTCTAAGTCCTGGTTTACTTATACGTTGAATTTTTTCAATACTTGGCTTACGCTCTTTCCCAGTGTATTTAAGAGAGAGAAGAAGTGAACTTTTTAAACCATTTTTTAATTCTTCAAAAGAATCAATTAAACCTTCTGCAAATAACACTTGTGCTATATTTCGTGTTACTTTTGTCGAAGGTATTTGTACAATCTGATGTTTTGCTAAATTCGCGTTACGAATTCTTGTTAACATATCAGCTATAGTATCAGTAGTCATTTAAATTTTTTCAGATAATTAAAAACTAAGCTGCAGTAAAAGGCATTCCAAACGACTTTAGTAAAGCGCGCGCCTCTTCGTCTGTTTTTGCAGTTGTCACAATTGAAATATCTAAACCACGAATTTGAGTTACATCGTCATAAGATACCTCTGGAAAAATCAACTGTTCTTTTAATCCTAAATTATAATTTCCTCGTCCATCAAATCCATTAGGACTAATACCCCTAAAATCTCGGATTCTAGGCAGAACAATATGAATTAATTTTGTTAAAAAGTTATACATTTGATCTTTTCGTAAAGTGACAGACGTTCCAATTGCCATGCCATCACGAATCTTAAATCCTGCAACAGATTTGCTGGCTTTATTGACTGTGGGTTGTTGGCCAACAATTAAAGTTAGTTCTTGTAAACTAGAATCTAATTCTTTGGAATTTTTTGCCGCTTCACCAACACCACGATTTACAGAAATTTTAACAAGCTTTGGAACTTGCTCAATATTCTTGTAACCAAACTCTTCTATTAAAGAAGGGACGATTTTTTGCTTATATAAGCTTTTTAAGTTTAATTTCATAGCTAATAAAATTTACTTCTATAAAGGTTTCAGGTTTTTACTAAAGTACTTCGGGAGCTAATGAAACAATTTTAGTAAACCCTTTTTCTTTTAATTCTCGAGCAATTGGACCAAAAACTCGAGTACCACGCGGGTTATTCTCTTTATTTATTATTACAGAAGCATTGTCATCAAAACGTAATCTAGTACCATCTTTACGACGGACTGATTGTTTAGTTCGAACAATAACAGCACGTACAACATCTGAACGCTTTACTGTAAGATTTGGTGTCGCATCTTTAACAACACCGATTATAACGTCACCTACGTGACCATATCGTCGGTTACTGCCAAGAATTCGAATACACATTAAATTTTTAGCCCCACTATTATCTGCTACTCTTAGACAAGTTTGCGGTTGTATCATTTTTTATGTTGCTGACTTTCTTAAAACACTGATTAGGATCCAATTTTTAGTTTTACTAATTGGTTTAGTTTCACGAATACGTACTTCATCTCCGATACCTGCAGCAAATGTTGAATCCTGAACTGCGTAACGTTTCGTTTTAGTAATAACTTTCTTGTAGCGTTTATGATTAGTACGAGCGTTGACAGCAACTATGCAAGTATCTTTCATTTTGTCACTGACAACAATTCCTATTTTTTCTTGTACGGCCATAACTTAAAATTTAAAAAAATAAAATAGTTTGCAGCTTGCACATTACACTTTCTCTAAAATTTTTGTTTTAATCGGTAACTTATAAGAAGCTAACTTTAAAACTTTATAAGCCATTTCTCTGCTTAAACCATTAATCTCAAAAAGTACTGCACCAGGTTTTACTACAGCAACCCAATATGCTACTGTACCTTTACCGGAACCCATTCTAGATTCTGCTGCTCGCTCAGTAATAGGTTTATCAGGGAAAATTCTAATCCAGATTTTTCCTGTACGACGAACGTATCGAGTAATACTACGTCTTGTTGCTTCTATTTGTCGGGAAGTTAACCAAACGGGCTCTAGAGCTTGAATACCATATTCACCAAAAACAATCGTATTTGCTTTTGAAACCCCTTTAAATCTTCCTCGATGTTGTCTACGAAACTTTGTTCTTTTAGGAAGTAACATAAACTTTGTTTATAAAAATTTATTAATTTAAAAAATTTCTTTATTAAAGATCCAAACTTTAATACCTAACACACCATATATAGTGTTAGCACGGTGCGTAGCATAACTAATGTCTGCTCTAAGAGTTTGAAGTGGCACTCTTCCTTCACGAGCCCATTCAGCTCGAGCAATTTCAGCACCATTTAATCTACCAGCAACTTGAATTTTAAATCCTTTAACGCCACTTTTTTGTAACATTTGAGTAGTTTGACGAATCGCTTTTCTAAAAGCAACTCGTTTTTCAAGTTGATCAGCTATAGATCTAGCCACTAACGAACTTTCATTTTCGCTTCTTGCAACTTGTAAAACTCTTACTCGAATTTGTTTTGAACCGTTAACTAAAGTTTTCAGGTTATCTTTTAGTTCAACAATTAAATTTGTCTGATCAGACTCTGCTGCAATAGCTTTTGGCCTTGCTGCATGAATGATTAATTCAAGCTGATTTACTTTTCGTTGAATTTCAAGTTTAGCAATTCCTGCTTTACTATAAGTGGATTCAAACTTTTTTTCAAAAAATTTTCTTATTTTGTAATCTTCTTTAAGAACTTCACTATAGGCGCCATAATTGGCATACCAAATAGCGTTATGCGATTTGTTAACACCAGTTCGAAAACCGGTTGGATGCGTTTTTTGTCCCACGAACTAAA
>Ga0115104_10358063_pt1 | contig 10503 bp, 11 predicted proteins | sample CN18umnscriptome_2_FD_89649 | JGI IMG/M metagenome (GOLD analysis project Ga0115104, IMG submission 89649) | Marine eukaryotic communities from Pacific Ocean to study complex ecological interactions - CN13ID_70_C50_10m_0.8um Metatranscriptome... | ecosystem: Environmental > Aquatic > Marine >...
ACCAGCTTCAACTTGATCGTCATCTAAGAACGTTTGTTCTGATTGGTCAATTTCACCGTCTGTTACTTTACCTGCACATGTAGAACAAGCACCTGCACGACATGAATAAGGTAATTCAAGACCTTGTTCTTCGGCAGCATCTAAGATAAATACATCATCGTTACAGTCAACTGTTGTATCGATATCGTGTTCTTCACTGATTAATGTTACTTTATAAGTAGCCATGTTACTCCTTGGTGTAATTAATTAAAAATGAAAGTTGAAAATATATTTTCTGTTACCACTTTACTACTAAATATTATACTACGTAAAGTAATAACATAAAATTTTTTCTCAATTCTTAAAAGAGAAGATATTAACCTTTTTTTATTTCTAAATTAAAATTAGAAATTAAGTTCAGCAGCTTGTACTTTTTCGAATTGTTTTTTCTTAATAATTAAGAAAACCTGTGTTAATAATACACAGAAACAGAATGCTAAGTAACCAATAATTCGTGTTGATTTTTGTAACACAATCTCTGTTTCTTCTTGTCCAAATCCACCAGCATTAGGGTTAATGTTTAGTGATTGTTCAGCTTTAACTGAATCACCTTGTTTAACCGTTAAAATTAAGCCTTTTGGAACATCTTGAGATGTTACTTTTCCATCTGCACCAGTAATTTGAATAACTGAGTCACCTTTTTCTGTTTCAGTAAGTGAAGTAATTTGTCCAGCTTGTAATGAAGCAAATTCATTCATATTACTCTTTTCACCTGTCGGGTATACTTGACCACGACCACGGTTTCCACCAGCGTAAATTGGGTAAGTTAAGTATTTTACATCTGGATTTGTTGATGGATCAGGTGCTACAACTGGGAAGATAAGTTCTTGATGTTTTTTTCCAGCAATTGGACCAACAACTAAGATATTATCAAATTCAGTACTGTACGGTGAAATGAAAACACCTTTATTTTTGCTTTAACTTCTGGTGTGATTTGTGACCCAGATGCTAGTTTAAAGCCGTTTGGTAAAATTAAAATTCCACCTACATTTAAATCCGCTTTTTTTACCATTTGCACCAATTTGCTTTTTATTTAGGTCATATGGTACCTTAATTTCTACTTCAAACACTGAATTTGGTAATACAGCTTGTGGTGCTTCAAGTGCAATTGCTTTTTGATTTAAATGACAGTTTGCACAAGCTAATTTACCATTTGCTGCACGAGGATTTGCGTATCCTTGTTGAGCAAAAACAGGGTATGCCGATGAATTTTCAACACAAAGACTAAATAAACTTATAGCAAACGTTAAAGTAAATAAAAGACTTTTAAAAAACTTTTTAGTTGCCATGAATCTAATACTTTTAAGTATATAATTAATTTTTTATTAAAAACAAGATACCTACTCCTGCGAAATATAGCGTTAATATTGCTACTGAAAGCAATAATTGTGTAAGAGGATCGGTTGAAGGTGTTAAAATCGCTCCAATAATGGTTGAGATTAAGATTACGTATCTCCATGCAGATAACATCTGTTTAGCTGATACAATATTCAATAAACCCAGTAATATTTGAACAATAGGTATTTGAAAGGCTAGTCCAGTACTATAGAACAAAACTAATATAAATTCAAAATATTGATCAAAAGACCATAATGGTTCAATAACTTCGTCACTATAATTTAAAAAAAAAGGTTAAGGCTGCTGGGATTAAAGCATAATAAGAAAAAATTAATCCAAAACCAAATAGACATAGTGAACTTAACAACAAAGGAAGAATGATTTTTGTTTCTTTTTTCGTTAATCCAGGTAATAAAAATAAAATAATTTGTCCCATTGCAAACGGACTACCGAATAACAGACCTGTATAAAATGCTATTTTTACAGTCGAAACAAAATATTCACCTGGGGAAAGTTGAAAAAATTTCACATTGCTAACCGGTAACTCTAGTACCTGAACGATAAGTTTAACGTCAACGAAAGCTATAAAAGTTAATAATAAAATTATCCAAAAAATGTGGAAAAAACGTTGTCGTAATTCTTCCATATGTTCTGAAAAAGGTAATTCAAGAGTTACAATTTCATTAGTTGTAAAGTTAAAATCAGAATTTGCTACCATACTTTTGAATTTATATCTTTTATGTTTTTAGAGAAAAAGATTAATTGCAGAATATTATAGGAAGTAAATATTTTTCAATAACTTTTTGAAACATGTGAAAAGCGATCCGAAAAAATTCGGAAGCGCTTTTCATATAATGTTTAAGATAAATAGTTCATACCCTCAAGACGAGCGATAGCTTTCTTTAATTCAATTGATGCATCTAGTCGACCTTTACTTGACTCTGCATTTTCAACGGCTAAAGTTGCTTTCTCTAGTTCTTTTGTTGCTTCATTCAACTCTACAGAAACAAGTTCTTCGACATCGTTTACTAAAACAGTTACACGATTTCGATCAATTTCAGCTAACCCACCACATAAGATGATTGGAGTCCACTTATCATTTAACTTGATTCGTAATAAACCAGTATCTAAAGCAGTAATTAAAGCGGCGTGACCCTCTAAAATTCCTACAAGACCTGTTAAACCTGGTAAAATTACTTCATCTGCTGTTGTTGAACAAATAACTCGGTTTGGAGTAAGAACGCGAATGTTCATAACCATATATTATTACTCCTTATTTTAGAGATTCTGCTTTTGAAATTGCTTCATCGATATTACCTACAAGGTAGAATGCTTGTTCTGGTAATTCGTCTAATTCACCTTTTAACACCATAGTGAAACCTTTAATAGTGTCTTCTAAACTTACGTATTTACCAGGTGAACCAGTGAAGATTTCTGCTACGAAGAATGGTTGAGATAAGAATCGTTCAACTTTACGAGCACGAGCTACTGTTAAACGATCTTCTTCAGATAATTCATCGATACCTAAAATTGCAATAATATCTTGTAATTCTTTATATCTTTGTAATGTTTCTTTTACTTCTTCTGCAATTGCGTAATGCTCTTCAGTAACAATACCAGGTTGTAACATTGTTGATGTAGAATCTAATGGATCTACAGCTGGGTAAATACCTTTAGCAGCTAAGTTACGAGATAATACTGTTGTTGCATCTAAATGAGCGAATGTTGTTGCCGGAGCCGGATCTGTTAAATCATCTGCTGGTACGTAAACTGCTTGAATTGATGTAATTGAACCTTGAGTCGTAGATGTAATACGTTCTTGTAATGCACCCATTTCAGTTGCTAATGTAGGTTGGTAACCTACTGCAGATGGCATACGACCTAATAAAGCAGATACTTCTGAACCAGCTTGTGTGAAACGGAAAATGTTATCGATGAATAATAATACATCTTGCTTGTTAACATCACGGAAGTATTCAGCCATAGTTAAAGCTGTTAAACCTACACGCATACGCGCTCCTGGAGGTTCGTTCATTTGACCATATACTAAAGCTACTTTTGATTCAGTAAAGTTACTTTCGTTAATAACTCCTGATTCCTTCATTTCTTCGTATAAATCATTACCTTCACGTGTGCGCTCACCTACACCACCGAATACTGATACACCACCGTGGGCTTTAGCAATGTTATTAATTAATTCCATAATTAATACTGTTTTACCTACACCGGCACCACCGAATAAACCAATTTTACCACCACGACGGTATGGAGCTAATAAATCAACTACTTTAATACCAGTTTCGAAAATAGATGGTTTTGTTTCTAATTCTGTGAATGCTGGAGCCTCACGGTGAATTGGTAAAGTTTCATCAAACTTAACTTCACCTTGTTCGTCTACTGGTTCACCGATTACGTTAAAAATTCGACCTAATGTTGGAGCACCAACAGGAACACTGATTGGAGCACCTAAATCTACTGCTTCAACACCACGCTTTAAACCATCTGTCGAGCGCATTGCTACAGCTCGAACTCGGTTATCACCTAATAATTGTTGTACTTCAACAATATTTACTCCATCGTTAGTATCAATCTGAATTGCACTGTAAATAGGTGGTAAGTTTCCATCAGGGAACTCGATATATAATACAGGACCAATAATTTGAGTAACGTAACCTTTATTAATATTAGTTTTTACCATTTTGACTTAACATATTTAAATATTTAAGAATAAATATACTTTCACGATCAAAATATTTTTATAACGAATAATCAAAATTATATAATTCGTTATTACTTTAGATTAATTAGTTTTTATTAATCCTAAGATTAATTTTTACAAGCCCTGTAAAATATATAGTGATCTTCTAAAGACTTTATTTACCATTATACAGTAATTTAAGTTAAATTGGGTAATAAAATAAAGGGAAATTGTCCAATTAAAATTTATAAAATTATTAATTTTAAAATGAATCTTCTGAAAGAACACGCCCAGTTACCTTTAACCAATTTTGTGCACCAGGATAATTATCTGGCGCCAATTTAAGTGCTTGTCTCCAATATTCTGCAGCTTTATCAAAGAATTCTTTCGCTAATTCTAAATACTCATCTTCTTGCATCTCTAAATCACTATTTTGAGATTGCATTTGCAACGCATTTAAACCTTGTGAATGATAAATTACAGCAATATTGTTTAAACCTTGTGGTAAATTTGAATTTAATTCTAATGCTTGATGATAATATTCAAGTGCTTGGGAATAATTTCCGTTATTACCATAGATTAAACCAATATTGTATAACGTATAACTTCGATCATAAGGATCTTCTTCTAATTGTAAAGCTTCATAGTAATTTTCTAATGCTTCCGCATATTTACCATCGGATTGAGCAGTCATACCTGCCCGGTAATAAGCAAATGCTTCTTTTTCTTGTTTACTTGCAGGTAATACTTTTAATAAAATATCTGCAATTACCGTAAATGTTTTATCAATAAAGTTACTCATTGTGATTTAGTCTTTCCTTAAGATAAAATTATTAAGTTTACTTAATAATTATAGTAAGTAAACCTAATAACTTTGTTTGAAAATTTTCCTTTTTAAGTAGATAAAGTTTTAAAAGCTTTATTCAATCTTTAATTTGAGTAAAATAACTGTATTTCTTTGAATTTTTTTAGATAAATTTTCAATTATGCAATATTTTCTGCCACAAAAGGTAATAAAGATAACATTCGAGCACGTTTTATTGCTTTTGAAATTTGACGTTGTTGTTGAACAGTAACACCTGTAGCACGACGTGGAAGAATTTTACCTTGTTCAGTTATGAATAGTTTTAGTAAATCGATATCTTTATAATCAATTTTTTGATTAATACTAATAGGTGATAACTTTTGTTTTTGTGTAACCATAATTTTAATTATTTATTTAATTTCTTTATGTCCAGTTGTTTTATTACAGTGCTTACAATATTTTTTAAGTTCTAAACGCTCCGGATTATTACGACGGTTTTTTTGTGTAGTGTATCTTGAAACACCATTAGTACGTTTATTTGTATTAGATCTACATTCTGTACATTCTAGGGTAATTAGAATGCGACTACCTTTATTTTTTGCCATAGCAATTTGTATAATATTTTAGGGATATTTTTAGAATACTATTTTGCCTAAAAGTTCTAATCTTATCAAGGTTTTAAATAAAAACTCTTAAAACCTTGTTAAAATAAAAAAATTACCCGAAAAACTTTTAATTTTATTGAAAATATATTAGTATTTCTAAAAATACTAACGATTAAATTAAAAATTTACAGGATTAATAATTATTATTATGGCAAATAATAAATCGGCAAAAAAACGTATTCTAACTAATGAACGAAAAAGATTAAGAAACCGCTACTATAAAGGTTCGTTATCGAAACTAACAAAATTATTCTTACAAGACATAGAAACATACAAAATGTCACAAGATCTTAATGATAAAGCTCAAGCACAGACTCGATTAAATTCGATATATAGTTTTATTGATAAAAGCCAAAAACATAATATTCTTCACAAAAATAAGGCAGCACGTAAAAAATCACAGTTAGCTGCTCAGTTAAAATTAGCATAAATGCCCCGATTTTTAATATTATCGATCGTAATAACTAATTTGTTGTTAAGAAAATTTTCTCTAAATTTATAAATTTTCTTAACATCTATTATTTTTTGATATTAATTAACTTGAATTAGTGAGTTAATATAAAAACTATTATTACTAAAGACTATGAAGCAATCTTTAAATTATGTTACAGCCTTACCTGATTTTCTTGAAATGCAAAGGGTAAGTTTTTGTTGGTTTATTGCTCAAGGTTTAAATGAAGAATTAATGATGTTTTCTCGTATTCATGACTTTAGTTATAATACAGAATATTTATTATTTGGCCAAGAATATAGTTTGGTAAAACCTGTCTATACAATAGTACGAGCCAAGAAATTAGCTGCAAATTATGCTGTACAACTAGTTATACCACTTGAAGTCCGAAATAAGAAATTAAATAGCGTGCGACATTTCGGACAATTTCCTATTATCAACTTACCTCTTATGACAACTAGTGCTACATTCGTTATCAACGGATGTGAACGTGTTATTGTAAGTCAAATTATCCGCAGTCCAGGAATTTATTTTGAAAAAAATAAAAACCAACGAAAAAAAATATCGTTTAAATCAAAACTATCCGGCCATGCTCATAAACTAGGACCATTTGCTCCAACTGGATTGCCTTGGATAATTCCCCAAAATCAACCATGGGAACCTTGGGTAATTGGAAATAAAATTCAATCCCAAAAAAAAACTAAAGACTCACTTAAATTTTATCCATATTCGGTTCAATTATTTAAAATTTACCGAATTATTACAAAAACATCTAACAAACAAATTAAATTAAAACGTATACAGATCTTTTTATATTGGTTGAAAGCAAATAATATACATTTTAATTCCTCAGCACAATCTCAAAATAAACAATTTTCTCCTTTACTAAACTACTGGAATGTATTATTACGTTATTTAATTAAATATGAAATCGTTGAGCAAGAAGCTTTGTCTAACGGTAAGAATTTTACAAAGCCTTGGTTACAAAAATTAAACCAGACTTTAAATGATTTAGTTAATCAAAATAATACGCTAAGTTTTTCACCTAACTCTAAAACAAATAAAGAATATAATTCAAAAATTGATCAATATCAAACATTAATTAATATCAATTATTTCGATAATTTTTTAATGATTGCTTTTTCACAACAAATGAAAAAGTTTCTAAAACTTGAAGAACATATAACTTTATTAAATCAAAACCTTCCGTCAATAAATAATTTCTCAAATACAGATATAAAATTTGCTTTTTATTTCTCAACAAGTTTAAAGGAAGTATTTAAATTTAAAGAATCAACTTTATATTTTGAAAGTTATAGTAAGATTGTTCAATTTAAAGATGATCATCCAATAACAGATCAATATCATGAAAAATATGGAGAAAAAGATCTTTATACTGCAACTTTAATACCAGAATATGGATCATGGATTCGTTTTGGTTTCCAAAAAAGTAGCCGTATTAACCGCTATAAGTATCCTATCAAAAATCAAGAAGATGAAATTAATATTTCAATTGATAAACTAACTCAAAAACCCATAATTCAATTATTAAAGGAAATGGGGTTAACTGATGGTGAAATTTGTTCAAATTTACACCACGCGGATTTCTTCTATTTTACTAAACCGGCATTAACTGGTTCAATTAATTTAAATCAGCCACTACTTAGATTTGATTTAAGATCAGAGTATTATAAAAATATCTCAGAATTTTCGCGAATTTTTGATTCAAGATATTATAGAGTGGGAAAAGTTGGTCGTTTTAGAATTAACAATAGATTAAATCTAAAATTGGCAAATAGAATCCAAACACTAACATATGAAGATATTTTTGCAATTTTAGATTGTCTAATAACTTTATCTATTTCAAAAACAGTTGGCGATGACATTGATCACTTAAAGAACCGTCGTGTTCGTTCAGTTGGTGAACTTTTACAAAACTTATTCCGTGTTGGTTTCCAACGTTTGGTTCGAAAATTAGGTAGTCAAATTAACAAGAGAGAATCAGGTCAAATTTCAAGTTTTAACCTTGTTGGTACTACTGTTAGGGAATTTTTTGGTTCGAGTCAATTATCTCAATATATGGATCAAACAAATCCATTATCTTCTTTAACTCATAGACGTCGAATTAGTGCTTTAGGTCCAGGTGGTTTAGATCGTGATAGAATTAGTTTTGCGATGCGTGATATTCACCCAAGTCATTACGGACGTATTTGTCCTATTGAAACACCTGAAGGTCAAAACGTTGGTTTAATTGCTTCTTTAACAACTTGTGCACGAGTTAATAAATTAGGGTTCTTAGAAACACCGTTTTGGCGCGTAATCAACGGTAAAGTAATCAAAACAGGTAACCCAATTTATTTAACTGCAGATATTGAAGATTTTTATAAGATTGCGCCGGCTGATATTTCAACTAACGACAAAAATTATATAACACAAAATTCGATTCCAGTTCGTTATAAACAAGATTTTATCTCTGTAGCTCCTTATGATGTGGATTTCATTAATATTTCACCTATTCAAGTAGTTTCAGTAGCAACATCTTTAATTCCATTTTTTGAACATGATGATGCGAATCGGGCCTTAATGGGCTCAAATATGCAACGTCAATCTGTACCATTAATGTTTTCACAAAAACCAGTTGTTGGAACAGGGTTGGAGAATCAGATTGCCATTGATTCTGGAATGACAATAAACGCTCAAAGTTCTGGTATTGTAAGTTCTGTTACAGCTGATCAAATTACTGTTAAAGAAGATTCTGGCCGTAAATTAAAATATATTTTACAAAAATATCAACGTTCAAACCAAGAAACTTGTATAAATCACCGCCCTATCGTTTGGAAGGGAGAAAAGATAAAATCTGGTCAGATGTTAACGGATGGACCTAGTATAACAAGTAGTGAACTTGCTTTAGGTCAAAATCTTTTAGTAGCTTACATGCCATGGCAAGGTTATAATTTTGAAGATGCAATTTTAATTAACGAACGTTTAGTTTACGAAGATGTTTTTACTTCAATCCATATTGAACGCTACGACATTGATATTGAACAAAATGACGATGTTTCAGAACAAATAACCTCTAATATACCTAATTTAAGTTTTTCAGAAACACAAAATTTAAATGAAGATGGTATTGTTGAATTAGGGACATTTGTCAAACCTGGAGATATTTTAGTTGGTAAAATTGTTGCTAAAAATGATTCTGAACAATTACCTGAAGCAAAATTACTTCGTGCTATTTTTGGTGCAAAAGCTAAAGGTGTTCGTGATACTTCATTCCGTATGCCAAAAGGTAAACATGGTCGTGTAATTGATCGAGTTACTTTTAATCGACGAACAAAACTTTCATATAAATTTGAAAAGATTCAAATTTTTGTTGCACAAATTCGGAAAATTAAAGTCGGCGATAAAATTGCTGGTCGACATGGGAACAAAGGTATTATTTCTAGAATTTTACCAAGACAGGATATGCCATTTTTACCTGATGGAACACCTGTTGATATTATATTAAATCCATTAGGTGTACCTTCACGCATGAATGTTGGTCAACTTTACGAATGTTTATTAGGATTTGCTGGTCATAAATTAAATCGGCGTTTTAAAATTTTACCATTCGATGAAATGTATGGACCTGAAGTTTCACGTATTTTAATTAATAAAAAATTACGTCAAGCTTCAATTGAAAATGATGAGGCTTGGATTTTTAATCCTTATTCTCCAGGTAAAATGGTCTTAATTGATGGTCGTACAGGTAAAGAATTTGAAAATCCGATTACAGTCGGAAATGCATATATGTTAAAACTTATTCATCTAGTTGATGATAAGATGCATGCTCGTGCAACTGGCCCTTATTCTTTAATTACACAACAACCTTTAGGTGGTAAAGCACAACAAGGTGGGCAAAGATTTGGAGAAATGGAAGTTTGGGCTTTAGAAGGTTTTGGTGCCGCTTTTACATTAAAAGAGCTTTTAACAATTAAATCCGATGATATGCAAGGTCGAAATGAAACATTAAATGCAATTGTTAAAGGGCAACCAATTCCAAATTCTGGTGTTCCAGAATCGTTTAAAGTCTTATTACAAGAATTACGTTCAATCGGGTTAGATATGAGTACTTATCAGATTGAAAAATACAGTTTAAATCAGAAATATGAATTAGAAGTCGATTTAATTGAGACATATGATTCATTATCAAAAACATTCCCACCAACCTCAAATATTGATGACATTTCATTCTAATACTTTAAATCTAATTAATGAAAAATGGTACAATCTGAGAAAGAATTCGATTATATAAAAATAAAACTGGCGTCTCCGCTTCGAATATTACAATGGTCTTATCGGAAATTACCTAATGGTCAATTTATTGGAGAAGTTCAAAAATCTGAAACTATTAATTACCGGACCTTTAAACCAGAAATGGATGGGTTATTTTGTGAACGAATTTTTGGTCCTAACAAAAGTTTTGAATGTGCATGTGGAAAATATAAACTGATTCGGTATGAAGGCT
>Ga0115104_10788007_pt1 | contig 10457 bp, 11 predicted proteins | sample CN18umnscriptome_2_FD_89649 | JGI IMG/M metagenome (GOLD analysis project Ga0115104, IMG submission 89649) | Marine eukaryotic communities from Pacific Ocean to study complex ecological interactions - CN13ID_70_C50_10m_0.8um Metatranscriptome... | ecosystem: Environmental > Aquatic > Marine >...
AGTACTTTCGTCAAGGAAGTAAAGGAATTGTGGCTCACATGCTGGTTTTTTTGGTGCATCATCTGCTGCTGCCTAATCCTCATCGAAGAAAGTCAGTTGAGTCTTAGTTTAAGCAAGTGCACCTTGGAAGCTTTCGAATATTGATTTAGCATAAAGGTATTCTTCTTCTTCATCAGCAGCCTTTTGAGCAGCTTCCCAATCTGTATTTAAGACTAGTGTTTATTCGGCAACAATGTTGAATGCTGCTTAGGCATCAGCAATTTGTGTATTAGCTTCAGTCACTAAACCTTGTAATTCTAGAATTTCGGCATTCATTTCATCTATGATGTCTTATCTGTCAACTGCATAGATAAGGTCCTCAAGAGTAACAATTTAGGATTCATAATTTGCTTTATTTTCAGTTGCTTCCTCGAACAATTCATTCTTTTCACTCTGAAGATTAATCAAGTCTGTCTTACCAGCTTCGAATTCCTCTTCTTTCTTGATTTTAATGTCTTAATTCATCAAGTAATCGTATTGGTTCTAAGCAATTTTGACAGAAGCCAGATCCATTCCGATAAACTGTTGGATTGATCTGATATCCTACTTGACGAGATCAACCTCGGCTTGGTAAATGGCAGCTTATTCAGGATCTTCTGAGGCTCCATCAACTAATTGTTGTTTCAAATTAAGTTTAAAGTCGTACAATTCAAGTCGGTCTGCGGAATCTTAGTATTATTTGGTTACCTCATCTATCCATTGTTTGGCATATACGATTTCTTCCTGTCTAAATTGAGCTTCAGCAGCGACACGGTTTTTATTTTCAATTCTATTTTCTTCATTGAGTTTTGTTTGTTCAAGTTTTTTAGCTGCTTTTTCTTTATCTGCTTCCTCTTGAGCCTATGCAATTTCTAAATCTCTGGCAATTAAATCATCCAATTCTTTTTGGAGAACAACTTTTAATTCTTCAGGAGTTGCTGTATCAGCAATAGCTGCTTCCAAATCTAATTTTTTGAAACGAACTTCCAAAGCCTCTCTCTTAGCATCTGCCTATTCTTAAGCAATCTCCTTTTGTCTTGCCGCATTCGCTTCAGCCTCCAATCTCTTATTTTAGGCATTCAATAACTTGGTCAAATCTGCATTAACCTTATCATAAGCTGCGAATTCCTTTGTCTTAGTTTCTTTGATGGTTGCAATTTCTGAAGCAATCTCGGCCAATCTTTCACTGTGGTCTGGTGCAACCCAGTCTTCTGGCGTTTCAACTGGTGGATCAGCATCTTTTGGGAAATGGAAGTCTTCGTTCTGGTCGTCTTCTAAGTATTTCTTGTCTTCTTCTAATGTCTCAACCTATTACACTTCAGCTTCAATTTTAGCTCTTAGTCTGTAATATTCTTCGTACATTTTGCCAACGGCTTCATTTTCTGCTTTCACAAGCAAAGCATTCTTCTCTTCTTCAGCAAGTCTTGACAATTCACCCTTTTGGTTTGAGACATCTGTTGAAATCAAGTTGAACTCTATAGTAACTTCATCGAGAGCTAGTTACTCTGCAGCAATATCATCAGCGCTTAGAGTATCGTCCAAAAGTCTTGAGTTGAGGTAGTCAATTTGTTGTTGTAGAGTGGCAAGATAGTCTTCAGAAGCCTGGAGTTCATTTTGCTTATCTTCCTTAGCCGCGGCTTAATCAGCAGCCAATTTTTGAGCTTCAGCTTCATCAGCTTTTCTTTTTCTCTTTGACTCTAAAGCTTCTATTTCGGCTTCGACTTCTCCTAATTTCTTCTCAAGTTACGTAATCTAGCCCTCATTGTACGTAATATCCTCTTGGAGCTTTGCTCTCCTTTTAGCTTGAGTAACGTCACTTTCTGGGATACTGTCAAACTCGTCATACAATGTCCATTACTTATCATAAGCTGTATTGATTGAAGTATAGAAGGTGCTTTACTTGGTATTAAGAGCATCAATTTCAATTTGGATTGCTTGCTCTTCTTATCTCTTCGCAAATTGGGTCTCTTTTTCCAAAAGATCCGCAGTTAGGCGTGTAATATTATCTTTTGTTTCGGTTACATCGATTTCTGCCATCCTAAGATTGACTTTTAAGTTACCTAATGCAAGTCTATCGGTAGTGGCTTCCATTGTAGTTGTAATCTAAGCAAATATTGCTTCGAAAACAACAAGTTGTTCCTCAAAACCTTTAATTTCATTCTTCAACCTATTGATCTCCAGTCTATCGTTTTCATTATCTCTTCTTCTTTCGAACGATTCCCTTTGCTTTTGGAGATTAGATGATGCTTTATCGGCATCTGATGCGAGCTTTTCACTTGCCTTTTGTAGTTTTTCGATTTCTTTTGCAAGAACATTTAAATCCTTAACTCTTTGGAGGTCATTCGGATCTGCCAATTCAGCAAGCATATCTCTGAATGCAGTGACGGTGTGGAGGAGATCACTAGCAGCATTGGAATCATCATACAATTAGTTGACAACGGTTTAACCTTTTTACAGAGCGATTTCATCTTTGTTTTGCTTATCAAGAACCTCACGGGTCAATTTCTTCTCCGCGTATTCATCAGAAACATTGTCACGCTCAATAACTATCTCTGCCTTTTTGTCGTTGTACCATTTTATAGCAGCCTCTGCCTCAGCAACTTCAATATCTGCGTCATCACCTGTGGCACTTGACTTCTTGGTGTTACTGGCAGTAATCTGACTTTCGATTCCTTTGACTATGGTAATCAATTCATCTCTTTCAGTCTTAAGTTTAAGGATATCGTATTCTTGGGGTAAACCGTAAAGTCTTTGCTCGGCCTATATCTATTCAAGCCATAATTTGTCATAAGCTTCCCAAGTTGAATTGACATGTTCTGAATGATCTTCAATGGCTGCAACAGCTACATAGAATTCATCCTGACTCTAGACATTATTAAGCTTTTACTTGAGTCTTTCTTTAGTCTCCCACTGTCCATTTTGTAATTCTTACATTGAGTCGATTTCCACTCCAAGGTCAATGATCAATTGTTACAACCTGTTTTCTTCAGTGATTCTTGCATCATCATTTTCTTCTTATTTTTCTTCAGTTAATATCAATCTAGCCTCAAGCGCTTCGGCAGTTTCCTTTTCGATTTAGTTGATCGCTGACGCAACTTTCTAAGTAATCAAAGCAGCTCTGATAGCCTTGTACTCTTCACTTGACTTGTCAATAGTAGCAAGTTGTTCGGCGATTCTGGCTTCCTCAGCGGCAGCAGCGGCGGCAGCATCCTCTTTTTCTTTCTTGATTCTTGCAGCTTCAGCCTTGATTGCGGCTTCCTTCTCCTTTTTGATTCTCAGAGCTTCGGCAGCAACTCTAGCAGTTTCTTCTTTTTCAAACTTTTCCTTTGCAGCTTTTTCAATGGCTTCCTATTAAGCTTTGGCAGCAGCGATATCTGCCTTCTCTTCGAGGATGACATCTAACTCAGCTTACAAGTCATCTCTCTCTTCCACTTTACTTGCACTGATTTCCTCGCCAGTTTCTGGATCCCATTCTCCATAAAGTTCGTTTAACTGAGGTAACATTTCTTCTTAGAAAGCATCAAATAAGGCGAAATATTCCTCATAGTCAGTATCGTCAGTCCATGGATTAGCATCATCCCAAGCAATTTAGGCATCATTGATAGCTTTTTCAAGTGGCGCAATAATCACATTAAGTTTTGCGATTTCGTCGGTGAGCCATTATTCTCTGTTTTCTTGCTTAGCCTTCAATTTAGCAGCCTCCTTTGCTTCTGCTTATGCGGCAAGTCTCGCCTCCTTATCTCTTTCTTCTTGGAGTCTTGCTTCATCAGCAAGAGCTTTTTCTCTTTCCTTTGCAAGCTCTTCACCATCGAACAGTTCTTCTTGCAGGTTTAAGATTTGTTCTCTCCACAAAGCTCTATCTTCATCGTTGTCAGCTTTTTTGTACTCATTATTCAGTACCTTCATCCTATCCACCTTTGCATCATATGCTTTTTTGTCCGCTGCAGCTTTTTCGGCAGCAGCCTTTTCAGCAGCTTCCTTGGCCTTCTTTGCGGCGATATCAGCAGCAGCCTTTGCTTCAGCAGCAGCCTTCTCCTCTGCAGCTTTTTTAGCTTTCTCAGCTCTCTATCTTGCTGCTTCAGCTTCTGCTTCCTTCCTCTTGGCTTCTTCTTATTGCTTCTTCAAGGCTTCCTCAGCCTTTTTCTTCTCGTCGTCAATCTTCTTCTTTTCTTTCTCAAGTCTAGCCAAGGTCTGCTAGATGGTATACTTCTCAGATTCTTTAAGGGTGGTGGATTCGAGTTGTTTCTTATACTCCGCGATTTGACCATCCAATCCAAGAGCATTCAATCGTGCTTGCTCAGCAACTTTTCTTTGCTCTTCTACCTTTGCATCCTCGATTGCTTATAGCCTCTTTCTTTCCTCTTCCTCTTCTTTCTTTTTAGCAGCTAAAGCCATTTCTGCCTTGAGGTTCTTCTATCTCTCGGCCTCAGCTTATCTTTCAGCAGCCTTCTTTTCGGCAGCCTTTTGCTTAGCCTAAACTTCTTCATAGAGCTCCTGTTAGGACTTTCCTGCATTGGCTTAAGCTTCTTAAGCTCTAATAAGAGAATTTTAAGCAGTGCCTAAAGCTGATGTGATACTTTCAAGCTAATCATTTGCTGTGAATAGCTGGATAGTATATGTCTGAACGTCTTTATTAAGTCTTTCAAGTTATTCAGATTGCTTGGTGGTGAGTGTATCGGCTTATGTAAGCTTGTTCACGGTAGCATTTGCTTTATTCACCTTTAAGACAAGACTCTCAACTAATGCTGCAGCAGTTGTTTATTCCAGCGTGAATTTGTCGATGATTGGTTGAGCAGTATCAATAACTGCTTGTCTTCCTTCAGTAGTTCCCTTAGCAAGGTTATCAGCGATGGCTTTGGCCTCATTAGCTTAAACTTGAGATTTTTAAATGGCAGCAATAGCAGCATTAGCTTCTGTTCTGAATTTGTCATTCTCAGCGATAGCAGCTTCTAATCTCTTGATGTTCGTTGCGGCTTCCTTGTCTCCAAGTGATGCATAAATTTTGAATGTCTCAATTTCTCCTGAGTAGAAGGTGTCTAAGGCATCAAGTTCAGCAAGCTCTGATTGAGCAGCGGAGAGTCTAATAGCAGCTTCACTGTTGAACATTCTGGACTCTATGGTAAGAGCGTTTGCACTTGTGATAGTAACTTCGCCAGTCAACTCTGCAATGAGTGGGGCAAAAGCAGCTCTATCTTCACCAAGAGAAGTTTTTCTGCTATTTAAGGTCGCAATTTTTTCAGTGTTATCAACACCAGCTTCAGCTTCCAATTCACCAATCTTGGTGTCAATGTCTGTCATATCTTCTGCAGCGTTCAAGTCTTGCTTGATGGCGACCATAAGTTCAGCGTTGGTCATTTCGGCAACAAGTTGAGCTTTGGTGATTTAGAAACCGTTTTTCAACTTTCTGATTTGGGTCTCAAATTGATCCCTAAGTCTGGCGTCATTTTGGTTCTGTCTCCTAAGTCCATCAAGTTCGTTGACTGCAAGGTCATAAGCTGCTCTCTTCTGAGTTGCTTTCTTCTCATCAGTTTCTTCGTTTGCTTGGAAGAGTTTGGTTTCGATGTCCTATTCTTTATCAAAGAATGAATCTTCTCTCTCTTGAATGGCGTCAGTAAGAGCATCTCTTGAGTCAACGAAATCTTGAATAAACCCATCAGTTTGTTCTTTCGCACTGGCAATCTCTTATGCAATTGATGCCAATTTGTCAGCATTATCATTGGCTTCTTGGAATCTGGTCACTTCTTTCTCAGCTTCTGCTTTAAGACTCTTTTGAACCTTGATGTCTTTTTCATACTGAGTAATTTGAGCTTACAAAGTCACCTTCTTGTCAGCATCAGTGGTACTTTGGAGATCATCAATTGTCATTTGACGGAGGTTTGTCAACTTTGATTCTTATCTACCAGCTGCCTTCAATCTGGCCTTGGCCTCATCAAGGACTCCTTTTGCTTTGGCAGCAGCATCCTTATCCAATTAAGCCTTTCTACCATCAGCAGTTTGTTCAACCTTAGCGATGAGTTTGTCAAAATCTTTCTCGTATGCCTGTCTCATGGTATCGATTCTCTTGAGTCCTTCGAATTCATTCAGCTCAACAATGTTATTAAGCTAACTCAATCTAAAGTTGTAGTTGTTTGAAACAGAGTTCAACAATTTGGTCTCCAATTCATCAACTTAATCTTTGGTGTTCATTTCATCAAATTGGCTTTTGAAGGTTGTCAGCAAGGCAGCGACAATGATCAATGTTTGTCTAGCAGTAGCCTGGAGTTCACCTTCAGCATACTTGGCAGTGAAATCTGCTTCAAGTTCGTCTCTAATTTATTGAGCATAGTCTTCGGCTTCTACGACTCTGTCTGCAAGACCTTCATTACTTCTAGCAAGGCCAAGAGTTTCCTCCAATCTTGTTTGAACTTCAGTTTTGAATTCTTCAATTCTCTCATTGACATTAGTGACGATTTTTGTGATTTCATTTTCAGTGGTGGCAGCCTTGATACTGGCGGTGAAGTCTTATTAGAGTTCTCTCAAACTGAATTTGGCAACCTGTCTTGTCTAGTTAAGTTCAACTTCAACTCTGACAGCAGTCAAGATTAAGTTAATCCTTTCTTAAGCTGGTGCTAGGTCATAACCTGGAGCTACACTCAAGATCTCACTTTGCATTTTGGTGTCAATTTGTGAAAGAATTTGAATAGCAGATGACTCAGCCTTTTAGTAAGCAGAATTGACCGCGTTCTTTGTTGTGGCAGCTTAAGCCTCTCTGTTGAAGATACTTTTGACATCACTAAGTTGAAGATCAGCATTCATGACGAACTTCTTGACCTGAGAGTCAAGTTTGGCAAAGAGAATAAGCTCTGGATCTTCAATACCGGCAACGGCTGCTTTCTCAGCAATGTCTGCGAAGGCATTAGCAACTTCTTCAGCTTTAGTAGATGCAAGGATGGTTTTTGAAAGGCTTCTAGCAAGATCCTTATCTTCCTTAATAATTCTGAGAACACTGAGGATGTCATCGGTGGTTCTAGCATCTTCCAAAAGGGCTGGAAGTGGGGAAGTGTTCTTTGATGCAAGTGCAACATACTTCATAACTCCTTTCAAGTCCTTAGCCTTGACAATGTTGGTAGTAAGGTTTTGAAGAGCAGCTTCAGCATTAGCTTGAATAATGAGGGCCTTAGCAGCGGTCTTAGCTGGAGAGTTTGGTCCAAGTTTTTCAGAAACGTAGTTATATACGTTAAGAGCGTAGAAGTAGTCACTCTTAACCTCGTCACCAGCTTTGTCTCCGAGTTTTTCAATTTCCTTGGCCAATGAAGATACCTCGAATTCAAGTTCTTCCTCATATGATCTAAGGAGACCATTAGCTGCATCAGTGTCAACCTCACCAATTGCGTTCTTCGTGTTCTGCTTTTTATCAATTTGTTCATCAAGTTCACGCTTTTATCTGGCACTAAGATCTCCACTAAGTCTGGCAGCATCAAGCTTCTCTTGAGCAGCTGCAGCAGCCTTCTTTGTGGTCTGAACAACGTCTGTGATGAGATCGACCTTAGCTTTTTGGAGATAGTAAGCTTTCTCAGCTTCAATAAACTCTGTGCTGGAGTCACCATATTTGTCCTCAGCTGCATCTGATTTTCTTTGGAGATCCTTCATGACGTTTCTGTACTGCTTTCTGAATGCTTTTGCTCTCTTGAGAGCATCAGCTTATTGTTTCACAGCCTCTTCAGCGTCCTCACTTGGGTTCTCGATTTCAGTAACCTTACCGATCTCTTGAAGAAGTGCAACCTTATCGCTGCCTTCAAGCTTTACTGCCTTTGCAGCATCAATAGCGGCTTGAGCAGCAGCCTTAGCATCTCTGACACGTTGAGCTTCTTGATCTCTAATCATCTTCAAGGTAAGTTAGAGCTCCTTCAATTTCTTCTTCTCAATAACGAAAGCAGAGTCAGCAGCATCTTTCTCAGCATCAGATTTACCGGTTGTATTCTTTTTGGCAGCCTTGGCAGCATTAACCAATGCTTTTTAGTCGGAAAGTACCTTCTTGACATCTTCGTCAGTTCCCTTTTCGAAGACGTTCTTCATTCTATCGATGAGTTCTTGTCTTACGTCATCTGGGAGTCTTTCGGCTTGTTCCTTAAGTCTCTTTGCTCTATCTTGAGCTTCTTTCTCTGCAGCGGCCAATGCGGGGTTGTTCTCTCTCTCCAGATCCTTAGCATCTTGAAGTGCCTTCTCCATCAGTTTCAACTCGGTCTTCAGTGTGCCCACTACCCTTCTGAGCTCGCTGTCATCCTCATTCTTGCCAAGCTTCAAAGTAGCCTTTGCCAACTCCTTCTTCTTCGCGGCGATTTGATCGGCAACACTTTCCCCTCCAGTCTCTACTGGGGCAGTCCAAGCATCACTGACAGCATTCTCAGCCGCGGCAGCCGCCTCTGCTGCTTCTCTAGCGGCAGCCTCCGCCTCTTCCTTGGCTTTTCTAGCATCTTAGTCCGCTGCATCAGCACTTAATTTTTCAGCTCTTGCGAAAGCCATACAGTCAGCATTGAATTACCCTTGCACGAATTCTCCCATACAGATGTCCATTGAGAGTTCAGAGGCTGGTCTATCAGCAAGTCTTCTTCTGGAAGAAGCGGCAGGATCACTTGAGCCAGAACTTTCCTAAGCTTCGAGCAAGGCGAACAAAGCATCGGCTGCCTTCTTCTTTTTCTCAGCCTCAGCTGCTGCTGCTGCAGCCGCTGCCTATTCCGCGGCCAAATCATCAGCTGCCTTTTGTCTGGCCTTAAGTTCTTCCTCAGCTTTTGCGACCAATTCTAGCTTGATTCTTTGCTCTTCAGCTCTTTGATCATCGATCTATTTCTAGAGCTTGGCTGCAATATCATCACTGATTTCTACCTCTTCAACACCATCGTCACCTGATGCTTCTTTCTCGAGGTCTGCAAGTTACTCAGCAGTAAGACCAGCTTGTTGAGAGGCAGTGTCGGCAGCGTATTCCTTGGTCCATCTGTACTCCTCTCTTGCTCTGGCAAGCTGGGCTTAAACATCAAGGTCTTGTCTGTCCTCGGCCAATTGAGCCTCAGTGTCAATCACTGTCTGGAACAGTTGCTTCAGTCTGAACATCACATTATCTTGACCTCCTTCGGACTGACGGGCAGTGTCGATTGGGAAGGCAAGAGCATCTCTTTCGTCTTCATCCAAAGCGACTTCTGGAAGAAGTGCCTCTTAGTCAGCAGCGTCAACAACATCAAATCTGACATCTTGACCAGCCCTGTAATCGGTTAGAGCTTCACCAAAATCAACTCCTCTCTCGTATAAGTCATCTTTATTCTCAGCAACAGAGTAATTGTATTCTCGCTCGGTTTCTTTCATTACGTCTTCAACGGTCTCGAAGTAGATATCAAGGGTGTCTTATTCTTTTCTTCTTGCGATTGGAAGAGTTTCAGCGTAAAGCCTGTTGTAAGCCTCAAGTGTTCTGGCCTTTTGAGCAATCTCACTGATACCCTCAGCTTCTCTTACAGATACCTCTGTGGACTGGGCCATAACAAGAAGCTCATCTCTCAAGAGAAGCATGTTGGTCTCAGCAGCTCCAAGCTCAGCGGCAATTGTGACATCTCCTGGGAACTCTTGTGACTTCTTGGCTAAACCAAGTTGGGATTTGGCGGCTTCAGTAATGATGGCACGGAGTCCATCAAGACCATTGATGGATCTTGCATCAAACAGTTGCTTTTGGAGTCCCTCTCTAACGATGTTGGCTTTGGCAGTCTTGGTAGCTTCGTAAGCTCTTCTGAGTCTCTCAAGTTCTTCTTTGTCACTATCACTCACATCAGTTTTTGCAGCGAGTTCAGCGGCTTTGGCTTGGTAATCTTCGAAAGCACCGAGCTGGGCTTGCTCGAGCTCACCAGCGTTCTTACCAACGAGAGCAGATCTGGCCTCTTCTGCCTGAGCTTCAGCCTTAGCGATTCTCTCTTGCTCAGCTGCAGCTTCTTCTACTGCAAGTCTTTTCTTCTCTCTATCTTCCTCAGCGTCTTTCTTGTTGACGGCGGCTTTCTCAGAGCAAGCATAACTTGGACTGTCATTGGATTGGCCATCACCACCTCCGAGAGCTCCAATGAGGGTCTGGGCGTCCTTGCCACAAGTGCAGATCCACTCATAACCGATGTCGAGGTACTCTTTGACGGTGGCCCCCTGACCGACACCAACAAGTGTCCAGTAGACAGCGGCAACAAGGTTCCAAGCGTTGTCACCAACGTTGACAAGAGCGCATCTTAAAGCGTTGATGGCCCTCATCAGGTTCTCACTGATCCCTCCGGCATAGGAGAGACCCACATTCATGAGACCAGAAGTAGCGTCGAGGAGTTCACCGAGGAGAGCCTGGAAGGCCCATTCCTCACCCCATGGGAGTCCGAGATCCTTGCACTCCTTGATCACAACAGTACCGCAGTTGACGGTAATACCTAAAATATCCATACGAA
>Ga0115104_10831379_pt1 | contig 10373 bp, 17 predicted proteins | sample CN18umnscriptome_2_FD_89649 | JGI IMG/M metagenome (GOLD analysis project Ga0115104, IMG submission 89649) | Marine eukaryotic communities from Pacific Ocean to study complex ecological interactions - CN13ID_70_C50_10m_0.8um Metatranscriptome... | ecosystem: Environmental > Aquatic > Marine >...
AACACATCCAACAGGTTTTAGAATTGGAGTTAATAAGACACATAGTTCAACATGGTTTGCTACTTATGGTGTTTATAGCGACGTTCTAAAAGAAGATTACAAGATAAGACAGTTTTTTGAAAAAAAGTTTGGATCCATTTATGGTAAGGCTGGTATTACTAAGCTAGAAATTCAACGAAAAATCAATCAACTCGAATTAACAATTCATGCAGCTCGACCTAAAGCAATTGCTTTAGATACAGATAAAGATAGTTTTGTTCTAAATCTAAAGAATAGTTTAAAAGGATTAGTTAATGAATCTAAACAGATTCGAATCAAAGTTTTACAAGTTACAAAAAGTGAGAATGAAAGCTCATTAGTTGCTAGATCAATAGCAGATCAGTTAGAAAAACGTGTAGCTTTTAGAAAAGCTATTCGCCAAACAACTCAAACATTACAAAAAAGTGGTGTTAAAGGTTTTAAAATCCAAGTTTCTGGTCGCTTAAACGGAGCAGAAATTGCGCGTGCAGAATGGGCTCGAGAAGGTCGTGTACCTCTTCAAACCTTACGTGCCGATATTAGTTATGCAACACATCGAGCGAATACTGTTTATGGTGTGCTAGGTATAAAAGTTTGGATCTTTAATAAAGAGATTTTTTAACTTACCAAATTTAATTTTGTATAAGTAAGATTTTATTTTATGTTACTTCCAAAGAGAACGAAATTTCGTAGACAACATCGTGGAAGATTTAAAGGAGTTTCAAAAGCAGATACAATAGTCTTTGGTGATTATGGTATACAAGCTTTAGAACCAGTATGGTTAACTTCAAGACAAATCGAAGCGACCCGACGTAGTATTACCCGATATGTACGTCGTACAGGAAAAATTTGGATTCGAATTTTTCCAGATAAACCTATTACGGAACGTGCAGCAGAATCTAGAATGGGTTCTGGTAAAGGTACCGTTGCTTATTGGGTTGCCGTTGTAAAACCTGGAGCCATTCTTTTTGAAATAAATGGTTTAAGTAGAGAAATGGCATTTAAAGTTTTAAAACTGGCCTCATATAAGCTACCGATCAAAACAAAAATTTTAGAAAAAAATTAAATTAGCCGAACTCTAAAAGATGGCCGTAAAAGAAAAAATCGGTATTGTAGTTAGTAACAAAATGAATGATACACGTATAGTTGCTGTTAGTGACCGTACTGTTCATAAAAGATACAAAAAAGTTATTACAAGAACGAAACGTTATGCTGTCCATGATTCCCAATTTAATGCATCTATCGGTGATCAAGTTCGCATTCGTGAAACAAAACCCCTAAGCAAAACAAAAAATTGGGTACTTATTAGTGTTTTAAGAAAGTCATCAACATAAACAAATGATACAACCGCAAACTTGTCTAAGAGTAGCAGATAATAGTGGTGCTAAGAAATTAATGTGTATTCGAGTTCTTGGTAGTAATCGTAGATATGGTCATGTAGGAGATGTTATTATTGGTGTTGTAAAAGATGCAACTCCAAATTTAACTGTTAAACGTTCTGATGTCGTTCGCGCCGTTATTGTACGAACAAAACAGTCTGTACGTCGAAAAGACGGTTCACGTCTTCGTTTTGACGATAATGCTTCAGTTATTATTAACAAAGAAAATAACCCTCGTGGTACACGAGTATTTGGTCCGATTGCTCGAGAGCTTAAAGAAAAAGGATTTACAAAAATTGTTTCTTTAGCCCCAGAAGTACTATAACCTGCAAAGGTTTTAACTTTACAAAAGTGAAATTTATTAACCATGAAACTCGATTTAAAGCGCTTATATAAGCAAAAAATTGTTCCTTCTATGATAGAAGAATTTGGTTACAAGAACATTGAACAAGTACCTAAACTTGTTAAAATATCAGTCAATCGAGGTATTGGCGAAGCATCAAAAAATTCGAAAGAACTTGATGCCAGTGTTCAAGAGATGGCTTTAATGATTGGTCAACAACCAACGATTAATAAAGCAACAAAATCTGTAGCCGGATTTAAAATTCGTGAAGGGATGTCAATTGGTGCCTCTGTCACATTACGTCAAGAACAAATGTATAATTTCTTAACCAAAATTATACACATTGTTTTACCAAGAATAAGAGATTTTAGAGGAATTAGTCCAAACAGTTTTGATGGTCGAGGTAACTATAATCTAGGATTAAAAGAACAATTAATTTTCCCAGAACTTTCTTACGACGATGTTACCCAAATTCGTGGTTTAGATATTTCGATTGTTACCACAGCAAAAACTGATGAAGAAGCTCGTGCTTTATTAAAAGCGTTTGGTATGCCATTTGCATCAAGTTAGTTTTAACAATACAAAGAAAATTCAATGACGACAGATACTATAGCTGATATGCTAACCCGGATTCGTAATGCGAATTTAGCAAGGCATCAAATTGTACAAATTCCTGATACAAAAATAACAAAAAGTATTGCCCAAGTATTACTTACTGAGGGGTTAATAGATTCTTTTGAAGAATTAAAAGGTGGATTAAACAGTTCACTTCTTTTATCACTTAAATATAGTGGTAAAGAACGGAAACCGTGTATTGAAAAAATACAACGTATAAGTAAACCAGGTTTAAGAGTTTATAGTAATGCAAAAAAGATGCCTAGAATTCTAGGTGGCTTTGGTACAGCAATTATTTCAACTTCACGTGGTTTAATGACAGATCACCAAGCCCGTAAAGAAGGTATTGGTGGGGAACTTTTATGTTATATTTGGTAAATTTAAACTAGATTATGTCTCGTATAGGTAAACAAGCTATAACCTTACCAGAAAAGGTTAAAGTTAAATTAGATGGTCAAAAAATTTCAATAGATGGGCCAAAGGGTAGTCTTTCAAGAATTCTCCCTTCGTTAGTTTGTTGTACCTTAGATGAAGGTAAACAAGCACTCTTCATAGATAAAACTCAAGATACTAAAATTTCACAAGCTCTTTTTGGACTTTCGCGCACACTTGTTGCAAATATGGTTACGGGTGTTTCTACCGGTTTTCAAAAAAGATTGCAAATTACTGGTGTGGGTTATCGTGCGCAGCTTACAGGAAAAGATCTAGTTTTAAATATGGGTTACAGTCACCCAGTAACAATGATTACCCCAGAGGGGTTATCTGTTAGTGTAGAAAGCCCTACAAGTGTTGTAGTTTCTGGTACACAAAAAGATATGGTGGGTGAGTTTGCAGCAAAAATCCGTTCAGTGCGTCCACCAGAGCCTTATAAAGGAAAAGGTATTGCATATGAAGGAGAAATTATAAGACGTAAGGCAGGTAAAACTGGTAAATAATACATTCCTTATTACAGAATTTTTTATTCAATTTTATTATGAATTCGAAAAGAACGTTTAAACCTAAATCTGAATGGTCAGAACGCGTTGTATCCATTGAACGGGTAACCAAGGTGGTAAAAGGGGGAAAAAAAATGAGTTTCCGAGCAATTATCGTTGTTGGTAACGAACAAGGTAAAGTTGGTGTTGGTGTTGGTAAAGCTGGGGATGTTATTACAGCTGTAAGAAAAGGTGTAACTGATGGTAAAAAGCACATTATTTCAGTACCATTAACTAGCTCAAATACGATACCTCATGCAACGAATGGTCGCTTTGGTGCAGCAAAACTAGTATTACGTCCTTCAGCACCAGGTTCTGGTGTAATTGCCGGAAGTTCTATCCGAACAGTATTAGAATTAGCTGGTGTAAAAAATATCTTATCGAAACAACTTGGCTCGAATAATTTATTAAATAATGCTAGAGCAACAATAAATGGTTTAAGTACATTAAAATCATATAACGCCTAAAAACCATGTACACAAATGGTAAGATCTGAAACAACAAATCTGTTAAAGCAAAAAATAATTAAAATATTAGGCCTTTTAATCTTTATCCGTCTTGGTTTATATATCCCAGTACCTTCTGTAGATCTGGATATATTTTCTCAAAATCAAGCAATAAATCCCTTATTCGGTTTTGCAAAAAATTTAACAGGAAGTTCCTTTTTAGGGATTGGTTCGTTAGGAATACTTCCCTATATTAATTCATCGATCATAATTCAGCTATTAACGCCAATAATTCCAGCGTTAGAAAGGTTACAAAAAGAAGAAGGGGAACTTGGACGGCAACAAATTAACCGTTATACCAAGTACTTAACCCTTGGGTGGGCTTTAATTTTGAGCACAGCTTGTGCATTTGTACTAGTTAAACCTGTCGTTTTTAATTGGAGCTTTGTTTTAGCGCTTAAAATTATTTTATCGTTGACAACAGGGTCAATGCTTTCAATGTGGTTTGCTGAATTAATCACAAACGAAAATCTTGGTAATGGGTCTTCAATGATTATTTTTATTAATATTATTGGTGGATTACCAACGAGTGTTAACGAATTTATTAAGACTTTAGATAATATCGATAGTCTAAGCGGAATTTTAATCTTAGGCTCTATCTTTCTTGTTTACTTATTAATTGTTTCTATAATTGTTTTAGTTCAAGATTCTTATAAAAAGATTAATATTGTATCAGCCCGTCAACTAAATTTTAATTATTTAGAGCAAAATTCGACGGACTTAGAATTAAAGAATAGCTATATCCCGATAAAGCTTAATCAAGGTGGGATAATGCCACTCGTATTTAGTACTACAGTCGCAACATTATTATTTTACCCATTACAGTTAGGGCTAACAAAAATATTTTCCGCAGTAGGTTTATCCCTTACAAGTCTTTTAACGTTAGCCTCATTCGTTTTAAATATTGTATTGCTTGTTTTTTTCAGTAGTTTTTATGCTTTATTAGTTCTTAAACCGAAAGACTTGTCTGAAAATTTGACAAAAATGGCTTATGCAATACCCGGTTTTAAACAAGGTAAGCAAACAACTCAATATTTGGAACAAATAATAAGTCGATTAGCTTTTATGGGAGGATTATTTTTAGCTTTCTTAGCATTCTTTCCATTTTTATTAACGACTCTATTCAAAATCAGTGTATTTAAAAATTTAACGTCATTAGTTATTTTAATCGGTGTTATTACAGATGTCTCTTCGCAAATAAGAGGCTACTTAGTATCACAAAATTATGAGAGCTTTAAAAAAACGTAGACATTTTACACGAATTCCAGTAACCTAAATTGGTAAAGGAGTAGTTTAGTTAATGTTTACTCACTCTTCAAAATTTTGTAATACAACTATTTGTTTAACAAAAAATTTGTATATGAAAGTAGTAAGTTCCATTGGAAACTTAAAAAATCGATCAAAAGATTGCCAAGTTGTGAAGCGTCGTGGGCGAATATATCTTATCTGTAAATCTGACCCTCGACTAAAAGTTCGACAAGGGCGAGCAAAAATGAAACGTAAATAAAAGTTAGAAATTAGAAAGATAAATGGCACGTATTTCAGGAGTAGACCTTCCGCGAAATAAGCGGATTGATATAGGATTAACATATGTTTTTGGAATCGGAAATACAAGTGCATCACAAATCGTAAAAGATGCTAATGTTTCACCAAGCACGCGTTGTAATGATTTAACAGATGAAGAAATTACTACAATTAGGGCAATTATTGATGAAAATTATCAAACAGAAGGTGATTTACGACGTGTTACTGCACAAAATGTAAAAAGATTAACTGATATTGGTTCTGCAACAGGTCGACGTCATCGTGTTGGTTTGCCGGTTCGTGGTCAACGAACAAGAACTAATGCGCGAACACGTAAAGGAAAAGTTAAAATTCCTGTTGCAAAGAAAAAATAATTAGCTTTTTATATACTTTATACTCGCAATTATGGTCAAACAAATTAAAAGATTTTCTAGTAAAAAATCTAAAAAAGTAATAACTAGTGGTGTTGTCCACATTAAATCAACATTTAATAATACGATTGTAAATGTAACCGATAAACAAGGTAATACTCTTTATTGGGCTTCCGCAGGCGGAAGTGGGTTTAAAGGTGCTAAAAAAAGTACTCCTTTTGCAGCTCAATCAGCAGCTGAAAAGGTTGCAACCATCGTTTACGAACAAGGTATGCGCCAAGCAGAAGTTGTTGTTAGTGGGCCTGGAAGTGGTCGTGAAACAGCAATTCGAGCCTTACAGGGGTGTGGTCTACAAGTTTTAGTAATTAAAGATATTACGCCAGTACCACATAATGGTTGTCGTCCACCTAAAAAACGACGTGTTTAATATAGGTTATTAACGGATTCAAACACAACAAAATTTCGTGAAAATTTAGCAGATACTATACTCATGTTTCAAGTTCAGTGTTTACATTCTACAGAAAAAACCGAAACAGAGCTATATTCGAAATATTATATTGGCCCTTTTATAAACGGACAAAGTACAACAATCGGAAATACATTACGTCGTGTACTTTTATCAAGTTTACAAGGGATTGCCATCGTTGGTGTTAGGATTACTGGGATTAACCACGAATTTTCAACAATCCCTCATGTTAAAGAAGATGTTATAGATATCTTACTTAATTTAAAGCAGGTTGTTTTTAAGGGTAATCTTAATGAACCTACCCTGGCTAGACTAAGGGTTAAAGGTCCTGGCATTATAACCGCCAATGATATTGAATTACCCCCGAATGTTAGTTTAGTAGATTCTCGTCAATATATTGCAAACATAACAGCTGAAGGTAATCTCGAAATGGAATTTCTAATTGCCCGAGGTCAAAATTATCTTAAGAATGGGATTTTAGATTCAATTATCCCGACTGGCTTTCTTAGTGTTGATGCAGTTTTTATGCCAGTAAAAAAAGTAAATTTTTTTGTTGAGACAGCGCAAACAAGTACAACTTCAGAATTAGAAAGTTTAATCATAGAAATATGGACAAACGGTAGTCTAACCCCAGCTGAAGCTTTAAGCACCTCAGCTGAAATTTTAGAAAATAGTTTTGAACGGCTTAAAATAACGGATACAACATCACCTATTCCTTTAGATAAAGAAACGTACCCAACAGAAGAAACAACTGAACAGTTAGAAACAATCTTTATCGAAGAATTGGAATTGTCTGTACGAGCCTACAATTGTTTAAAACGTGCAAATATACATACAGTATCTGACTTAATGCAATATTCTGCTGATGATTTATTAGAATTTAAAAACTTTGGTCAAAAATCAGCTGATGAAGTTTGCGAAAGTTTAAAAAGGCGGTTTGCTATGGACCTTCGAAAATAAAAAAATTTAAACGACTGTTAAAAGACAAGATGAGATTTAGTATTTAACCAATACTAAACAAACTCTTTGAACTTAAAAAATATTTATTAAAAAGACTAGAAAAAATCAGATTAAATGGTGTCTTTATCCGCTTCAGAAACGAAGTCAGCGTACTTTGGTATAGGGCGCAGAAAAACTTCCGTAGCTAAAGTTATTTTAGTTCCGGGAACTGGTTCAATGATGGTAAATCAAAAACCAGGCGAATTATACCTGCAGTTCAATTCACAATATATTACGACGTCCAAAATCCCTTTAACAACTTTGGGATTAGAAAATATGTATGATGTATATGTAAATACTCATGGTGGTGGGTTAAAAGGTCAAGCCGATGCAATTAAACTTGGGGTTGCACGAGCTTTATGTTATATGTCACCAGAAAATCGAACATCGTTAAAAGCTGGTGGGTTTTTAACTCGTGATTCTCGTCGTAAAGAAAGAAAAAAATATGGACTACGGAAAGCTAGAAAAGCTCCTCAGTTCTCTAAACGTTAAACTAAAATTTTACAAAATGGTAAATACTTCAATTCAACCAGAATGGTATCCTAATGCTAAGGTTTACTGTGATGGACAATTAATTATGAAAATTGGCTCAACTAAACCACGATTAAATGTAGATATCTGGTCTGGTAACCACCCATTTTATACAGGATCTCAGAAAATTCTTGATAGTGAAGGGCGGGTAGAACGTTTTATGCGTAAATACGGTATTAAAAACCAGGAGTAATAAAAAATTTTATGCCAACAATACAACAATTAGTTCGGTTTGAACGAGTAGCAAATAAAAAGAAAACAAAATCACCAGCGCTTAAATCTTGTCCTCAAAGAAGGGGTGTTTGTACACGTGTCTATACTACAACACCTAAAAAACCTAACTCGGCGTTACGTAAAGTTGCCCGAGTAAGATTAACTTCAGGGTTCGAAGTAACGGCATATATTCCTGGAATTGGTCATAATATACAAGAGCATTCTGTAGTTTTAATACGCGGAGGTCGTGTAAAAGACTTACCAGGTTGCCGTTATCACGTAGTTCGAGGAACTTTAGATGCTGCTGGAGTTAAAGATCGAAGACAAAGTCGGTCAAAATATGGTGGTAAAAAACCTAAAGCCAGTTAAACGTTAAAAAAAATACAATTTAACCATGTCAAGAAGAAGTAGAGCTCAAAGAAAACTGGCAGAGCCAGACCCTATCTATAGCAGCCGTTTGGTTACGTTATTAATCAGTAGGGTTTTACAAGCAGGTAAGAAATCTTTAGCACAAAAGATTGTTTATGGGGCTTTGGAGATTATATCTACAAAAACAGATGAAAACCCAGTACTATTGTTAGAAAAAGCTGTAAAAAACGTTACTCCAAGAGTCGAAGTAAAGGCTAGAAGGGTTGGTGGTTCAACATACCAAGTACCAATCGAAATTCGAGCATATCGAGGAACTAATGTTTCGTTAAAATGGATTACGGAGTTTGCCCGAACACGTTCTGGTAAAAGCATGGCGGTAAAACTAGCAAACGAAATTATAGATGCAGCAAAGGAAACTGGAAATAGTATAAGAAGAAAAGAGCAAACTCACAAAATGGCTGATGCTAATAAAGCTTTTGCTCATTTTAGATATTAAATTTTTAACTTTTTAATAAAAGTTATTATCCGCCAAAAGTATTTATCTAAACTTACAAACAATATTAATAACCTAACTTCAAATGGCACGCGAAAAGTTTGAAAGATCAAAGCCGCATATTAACATTGGTACAATTGGACACGTAGACCACGGAAAAACTACTTTAACAGCTGCAATTTCTGCAACACTGGCAATCCATAATATGGGTGCACAAAAAAAGTTTGATGAAATCGATTCTGCACCAGAAGAAAAAGCACGTGGTATTACAATTAACACAGCTCACGTAGAGTATGAAACGGCAGATCGTCATTATGCACACGTTGATTGTCCTGGTCACGCAGATTATGTAAAAAATATGATTACAGGTGCTGCCCAAATGGACGGTGGTATTCTAGTAGTTTCAGCTGCAGATGGACCAATGCCTCAAACAAGAGAACATATTCTATTAGCTAAGCAGGTAGGTGTTCCGTATCTTGTTGTATTTTTAAATAAAGCGGATCAAGTTGATGATGAGGAACTTCTAGAATTAGTTCAATTAGAAGTACAGGAACTTTTAGAGAGTTACGATTTCCCAGGCGATGATATCCCATTTATTTCCGGTTCTGCATTATTAGCGTTACATGCCGTAGAAGATGGCCCTAAAGAAAGAGGTGCTGATAAGTGGGTGGATCTAATTTATGACCTAATGGATGCCGTTGATAGTTATATACCAACACCAGAACGTGATACTGAAAAGACGTTCTTAATGGCGATTGAAGATGTTTTTTCAATCACAGGTCGTGGTACTGTAGCTACAGGAAGAATTGAAAGAGGTCAAGTAAACGTTGAAGATTCTGTTGAATTAGTTGGCTTAAAAGATACAAAAACTACAACTGTAACTGGTATTGAGATGTTCCAAAAAACTCTTGACCAAGGTATGGCCGGTGACAACGTAGGTATCCTTATTCGAGGTATTCAAAAAACTGAAATTGAACGTGGTATGGTATTATCTTTACCTGGTTCAATTACGCCACACAAAAAATTTGAAGCGGAAGTTTATATCTTAAATAAAGATGAAGGTGGTCGACACACGCCATTCTTTACTGGATATAGACCACAATTTTATGTGCGTACAACAGATGTAACAGGTACTATTGTTCAATTTACGGGAGATGATGGAAGTGTTGCTGAAATGGTAATGCCTGGTGATAGAATCAAAATGACAGCAGAACTTATAAACCCAATTGCAATTGAGCAAGGAATGCGATTTGCGATTAGAGAAGGTGGACGAACTGTGGGAGCTGGTGTAGTATCCAAAATTTTAGAATAAACTTCTCATAAAATTTTATGAATGCATTAAAGTGTGAAAAATTGCGTATAAGCCTTAAAGCTTATGAATCGCCTGTTTTAGATCAGTCATGTCAAAAAATTCTTGATGCAATCAAAGCAAGTGGTTTAGACGCTGTAGGGCCAGTACCGTTACCTACAAAAATAAGACGCTATTGTGTACTAACTTCACCTCACGTTAATAAAGATGCACGTGAACATTTTGAAATTAGAACACATAAACGTATCATTGATGTTTGTAGT
>Ga0115104_10714739_pt1 | contig 10226 bp, 20 predicted proteins | sample CN18umnscriptome_2_FD_89649 | JGI IMG/M metagenome (GOLD analysis project Ga0115104, IMG submission 89649) | Marine eukaryotic communities from Pacific Ocean to study complex ecological interactions - CN13ID_70_C50_10m_0.8um Metatranscriptome... | ecosystem: Environmental > Aquatic > Marine >...
ATTCAAAGAAAAGTAAATCAGCTTGAATTAATAATTTATGCAGCAAGACCTAAAGCTATTGCTGCTGAAACAGACCAGACAAATTTAATTGTTGAGTTTAAAGAAAATTTAAAAACTTTAGTTAACGATTCCAAACAGATTCGTATAAAAGTTTTGCAGGTTGCACGAAGCGAAAATGAAAGTTCATTAGTTGCAAGATCTATAGCAGATCAACTTGAAAAGCGTGTTGCTTTTAAAAGAGCAGTTCGTCAAACTACCCAACTATTACAAAAAAGTGGTGTTAAGGGTTTTAAAATACAAGTTGCTGGAAGATTAAATGGAGCTGAAATTGCTCGTGCTGAATGGGCTCGAGAAGGAAGAGTTCCACTTCAAACTCTTAGAGCTGATATTAGTTATGCAACACACCGAGCGAATACAATATATGGGGTTTTAGGTATTAAAGTTTGGATCTTTAATAGAGAAATCCTTTAAATTATTAATTTTAAAAAGAAATTTGAATATAAATAAAGTTTATGTTACTCCCAAAAAGAACAAAGTTTCGTAGACAACATCGCGGAAGGTTTAAAGGGGTTTCAAAAGCAAATAATATAGTTTTTGGTGACTATGGTATTCAAGCTTTAGAACCTGTTTGGTTAACTTCTCGACAAATAGAAGCAACAAGACGTAGCATAACGAGATATGTCCGTCGTACAGGAAAAATCTGGATTAGGATTTTCCCTGATAAACCTATTACAGAACGGGCAGCGGAATCGCGAATGGGTTCTGGAAAAGGTACAGTAGCATATTGGGTAGCCGTAGTAAAACCTGGGGCGGTACTTTTTGAAATTAATGGTTTAAACAAAGAAATGGCTTATAAAGTTTTGAAGCTAGCTTCTTACAAACTTCCTATTAAAACGAAGATTTTAGAGAAAGTTTAAATTGTACTAGGACAAACTAGTTTCAAAAAAATTTAGTTATGTTATTTTTTAAAACTTGAAATTAATGGCCGTAAAAGAAAAAATAGGAATTGTTGTTAGCGACAAAATGAAGGATACATGTATTGTTGCTGTTAGCGACCGTATTATCCATAAACGATACAAAAAAGTTATTACTAGAACTAAACGATATGCGGTTCAGGATTCGACATTTAATTCAGCAATAGGCGATAAAGTACGTATCCGGGAAACTAGACCTATTAGTAAAAGTAAAAATTGGATATTAATCAATATTTTAACAAAATCAGCAACATAGAAGATGATACAACCACAAACTTGTTTAAGAGTCGCAGATAACAGTGGGGCTAAAACTTTAATGTGTATTCGAGTTCTTGGGAGTAACCGAAGATATGGTCATGTTGGGGACGTTATTATTGGTGTTGTAAAAGATGCTACACCTAATCTTACAGTAAAGCGTTCAGATGTTGTTCGAGCAGTTATTGTTCGAACTAAACAGTCTATTCGTCGCCAAGATGGTTCTCGTTTACGTTTTGATGATAATGCTTCTGTAATAATAAATAAGGAAAATAACCCACGTGGTACTCGAGTATTTGGTCCGATTGCTCGAGAATTAAAAGAAAAAGGTTTTACTAAAATTGTTTCATTGGCTCCTGAAGTGCTTTAATGCAAATTTTTTAATTTTATTTATATTAGCTATGAAATTAGACTTAAAAGGCTTATATAAGCAGAAAATTGTCCCTTCTTTGATAGAAGAGTTTGGTTATAAAAATATTGAACAAGTACCTAAACTTGTTAAAATATCGGTTAATCGGGGTGTCGGGGAAGCATCAAAAAATTCCAAAGAATTAGATGCAAGTTTACAAGAACTTAGTGTAATTGTTGGCCAACAACCAACAGTAAATAAAGCTTCTAAATCTGTTGCTGGATTTAAAATCCGTGATGGTATGGCAATCGGAACCTCGGTTACTTTACGGAAAGAACAAATGTATACATTTCTTACAAAATTGATTCATATTGTTCTGCCACGAATTCGAGATTTTAGGGGTATCAATCCTAATGGATTTGATGGGAGAGGGAATTACAACTTAGGTTTAAAAGAACAGTTGATTTTTCCAGAAATATCTTATGATGATGTTACTCAAATTCGTGGGTTAGATATTTCTATTGTAACAACCGCAAAAACAGATGAAGAAGCTCGCGCTTTACTAAAATCACTCGGTATGCCGTTCGCTACAGTTTAATTTTTACCTTATGTGAAAAATTTTAAATGACTACTGATACTATAGCTGATATGTTAACTAGAATTCGTAATGCGAATTTAGCAAAACATCAAATTGTACAAATACCTTCAACGAAATTGACACGCAATATTGCGAAGGTTTTATTTTCTGAGGGTTTAATAGATTCTTTTGAAGAATTAAAAAATGGTTTAAATAGCTCACTTCTTCTATCTCTTAAATATAATGGGAAAGAGCGACAACCAAGTATTGTAAAGATTCAACGTATAAGTAAACCAGGGCTTAGGGTTTATAGTGGAGCTAAAAAAATGCCTCGAATTTTAGGTGGGTTTGGAACAGCGATTGTTTCAACTTCACGCGGTTTAATGACAGACCAACAAGCCCGTAAGGAAGGGGTTGGTGGTGAACTTTTATGTTATATTTGGTAAATTGGAAATAAAAAAATGTCTCGTATTGGTAAAAAATCTATAAATATACCTGAAAAAGTTAAAGTGTCTGTTGATGGGCAGAAAGTTTTAGTTGATGGGCCAAAAGGCAGCCTTTCTAAAATTTTACCATCTTTAATTTGCTGCACTTTAGATGAAAGTAACCACAAATTACTTTTAGAAAAAACACAAAATACAAAATTATCTCAGGCCCTTTACGGGCTTTCAAGAACACTTGTTGCAAATATGGTCACTGGTGTTTCAGTAGGCTTCGAAAAGAGATTGCAAATTACTGGGGTAGGGTATCGAGCCCAACTTGATGGAAAAGACCTTGTATTGAATATGGGGTATAGCCATCCGGTAAAAATGATTACACCTGGCGAATTGTCTATAAAAGTAGAAAATCCAACTAGTGTTGTAGTTTCTGGAATGCAAAAAGATATGGTTGGAGAATTCGCGGCTAAAATACGTTCTGTACGTCCACCGGAACCTTACAAAGGTAAAGGTATTGCTTACGAAGGTGAAATTATAAGGCGCAAAGCTGGTAAAACTGGTAAATAATTATTCCACTAAAATATTTATTATGGGTCCTAAAAAAATACTTAAGTCCAAATCTGAATGGTTAGAGCGCGTTGTAGCTATTGAACGTGTAACCAAAGTTGTAAAGGGTGGAAAAAAAATGAGTTTCCGGGCTATTATTGTCGTTGGAAATGAACACGGTAAAGTTGGTGTCGGTGTTGGTAAAGCTGGGGATGTTATTACAGCTGTAAGGAAGGGCGTAACAGATGGTAAAAAGCATATAATAACTGTTCCTTTAACAAGTTCAAATTCAATTCCACACCCAACAAGTGGACGATTTGGTGCTGCTAAACTTGTATTACGGCCTTCTGCCCCAGGTTCTGGTGTAATTGCTGGCGGTTCTATACGTACAGTGTTGGAACTAGCAGGTGTTAAAAATATTTTATCAAAACAATTAGGGTCAAACAATTTGCTCAATAATGCAAGAGCAACAATTGAGGGATTAAGTACATTAAAATCTTATAATGGCTAAAACAAATTCTGTAAGTAAATGGAAGTTTCGGAAACAATAAATTTATTGCAAAAAAAGGTTCTTAAAATATCTGTTTTTTTAATCCTGATCCGGTTGGGGTTATATATTCCTGTGCCGAATGTCGATTTAGATATTTTTTCACAAAATCAGGCGGCCAACCCTTTATTTGGGCTTGCAAAAAAATTTAACAGGAAGTTCATTTTTAGGCATTGGCTCACTAGGTATTTTACCTTATATTAACTCATCAATTGTAATACAATTATTAACTCCGATAATCCCATCATTAGAACGGTTACAAAAAGAAGAGGGGGAATTAGGACGGCAACAAATCACCCGATATACAAGATATTTAACTTTAGGTTGGGCCGTAATTTTAAGTATTGGTATTGCTTTTATTCTAGTAAAACCAGTGGTTTTTAATTGGAATATTGTTCTAGCAGCAAAAATAATTTTCTCTTTAACTACAGGATCAATGCTTTCTATGTGGTTTGCCGAACTTATAACTAAAGAAAATCTTGGAAATGGTTCTTCAATGATAATTTTTATTAATATTATTGGCGGGCTTCCAGCAAGCTTTAATGATTTTACTTTAAATTTAGAAAATTTATCTTCGATAAGTAACTTTTTGGCATTTTTTTAGCTTATATTGTCTATCTAGGTATAGTTGCAATAATTGTTTTAGTTCAAGATTCATATAAAAAAGTAAATATTGTTTCAGCGAGGCAATTAAATTTTAATTATTTAGAACAGTCTTCTTTTAATTCAAAACTAAAAAACAGTTATATTCCGATTAAGCTTAATCAAGGTGGGATAATGCCACTAGTTTTAGCACTACAATAGCAACCTTCTTATTTTATCCCTTACAGTTAATACTCTCAAACAGTTTTAACCTAGAAAGTAGCCAACTAATAAATTTATTAACAATACTTTCGTTTGTTCTAAATTTAATCCTTCTTGTTTTTTTTAGTAGATTTTATGCGCTTTTAGTGTTAAAGCCTAAAGATTTATCGGACAATTTAACGAAAATGGCATACAACGTACCAGGTTTAAAGCAAGGTAAAGAAACAACTCTTTATCTTGAACAAGTAATTAGTCGATTGGCATTTGTAGGGGGAGTTTTTTTGGCTTTTTTAGCTTTTTTCCCATTACTAGTTGGAAACTTTTTTCAATTCAATATTTTTAAGAATTTAACATCTCTTATAATTTTGATTGGAGTAATTACGGATGTAACCTCGCAAATCAAGGGTTATCTAGTTTCCCAAAATTATGAAAATTTTAAAAAAGCGTAGACTTTTCCTTTTAAGTAAGTTAGCATAAATTGGTAGAAGGATAATTATATTGATTTTTTTACAAATCTTTTATACAACCATTTTTAGGTTTGAAATATTTCGAACCTGTGATTTTAATATATATATATGAATTAAAACCTATGAAAGTAGTAAGTTCGATAGGTAATCTGAAAAATCGATCAAAAGATTGTCAAGTTGTTAAACGTCGTGGCCGAATTTATTTAATTTGTAAATCAGATCCTAGACTTAAAGTTCGACAAGGTCGGGCAAAAATGAAACGTAAATAAAATAGTTAGCAATAACAAAAATCAATGGCACGTATCTCAGGGGTAGACCTTCCGCGTAATAAGCGGATTGAAATTGGATTAACGTATGTTTTTGGGATTGGTAACACTAGCGCAAAGCAAATTGTAAAAACAGCTAACGTTTCTCCAAGTACAAGATGTAATGATTTAACCGATGATGAAATTACTCGTATAAGAGGGATAATCGACGAAGATTATCAAACTGAAGGTGACTTAAGACGTAGTATTTCGCAAAATGTAAAAAGATTGACAGAAATCGGTTCTGCTGCAGGGCGGCGCCACAGAGTTGGGCTTCCTGTTCGAGGCCAGAGAACTCGTACAAATGCCAGAACGAGAAAAGGAAAAATTAAAATTCCAGTGTCAAAGAAAAAGTAAAAATAAAATTATACATATTAGCTTAATATGGTCAAACAATTAAAGCGATCTTCTGGGAAAAAATCGAAAAGAACAATAACAACAGGTGTTGTTCATATTAAGTCAACCTTTAATAATACGATTGTAAATATAACTGACCAGCAAGGTAATACTTTATTTTGGGCTTCTGCAGGTGGTAGTGGTTTTAAAGGGGCAAAAAAAGGTACCCCTTTTGCAGCTCAATCTGCTGCCGAAAAGGTTGCAAATGTAGCATATGAACAAGGCATGAGACAAGCTGAAGTTGTTGTTAGTGGGCCTGGAAGTGGCAGAGAAACAGCAATACGTGCATTACAAGGGTGTGGATTGCAAGTTTTAGTTATTAAGGACATTACGCCAGTTCCTCATAATGGTTGCCGTCCTCCAAAAAAGAGACGCGTTTAGATTTCAATAGGGTATTACCATAAACTTTAAACTGTAAGAAATTTCTAGAATTCTATTTAAGTCATGTTTCAAATTCAATGCTTAAATTCGACGACTAATAAAGCAGCTGAGTCTTATTCTAAATATTCAATTGGGCCATTTCTAAAAGGACAAAGTATAACGATAGGTAATTCGTTACGGCGGGTATTATTATCCAATTTACAAGGTCTCGCAATTGCAGGTGTTCATATTACAGGAATTGATCACGAATTTTCAACTATACCTAATATTAAAGAAGATGTCGTAGATATATTACTTAATTTAAAACAAATCATTTTAAAGGGTGATATTATAGAACCTGTTTTAGCTCGTCTTCATGTAAAAGAGGGGGGTATTATAGTCGCTAATGATATTGAATTACCAAACAACGTTACTTTAGTTGATCCGCGTCAATACATTGCTAGTTTAACTGGTAAAGGGGATTTAGAAATGGAGATTTTGATTGCCAAAGGTCAAAATTATTTTAAAAGTGATAAATTAGATAATGCAATACCTGAACGTTTTCTGGCAGTTGATGCGGTTTTTATGCCTGTAACAAAAGCTAACTTTTTTATTGAAACGGCTCGGGGCAGTTCTTCTTTTGAATTAGAAAATTTAATTTTAGAAATTTGGACTAATAACAGTATTACACCAGATGAGGCATTAAGTTCTGCTGCAGAAATATTAGAGAATACTTTTGGTCTTTTTAGATTAACAAATACCTCTTTAACATCCCCTCCAAATATTGAAGCATTTGTTCAAGAGGAAAAAACTGAATATTTAGAAACGGTTTTTATCGAAGAATTAGAATTATCCGTTAGAGCGTATAATTGTTTGAAGAGGGCTAACGTGCATACGCTTTCTGATCTAGTACAATATTCCGAAGATGATCTTCTAGAATTTAAAAATTTTGGACAAAAATCAGCAGACGAAGTTTGTGACAATTTAAAAGCACGATTTGATCTAGATCTTCGAAAATAAAAAAAAAATTCAACAAACGACTGTTAAAAGGCAAGATCTTACTTACACTATTTGTTGTTAGGTAGTTAAATAGAATCTTTGAACTTAATTATACTTTTTTAAAAAACGATAGCAATAAATTAAAATCACATTATGTCTTTATCAGCTTCTGAGATGAAGTCGGCTTATTTTGGGATAGGGCGTAGAAAAACTTCTATAGCTAAAGTTATATTAGTTCCAGGAACAGGTGCGATGGTAGTAAATCACAAACAAGGGGAAAAATATTTACAATTTAATTACCAGTATATTAATGCTTCCAAATGTCCTTTAAAGGTATTAGGTTTAGAAAATACGTACGATATTTATGTAAATACTCATGGTGGTGGGTTAAGAGGGCAAGCAGACGCTATTAAGCTTGGCGTGGCGCGGGCTTTATGTTATATGTCTCCCGAAAATCGAGAATCCCTTAAACCTGAAGGAGTTTTGACACGAGACTCTCGACGTAAGGAAAGAAAAAAATATGGATTGAAGAAAGCTAGAAAAGCTCCTCAATTCTCTAAACGTTAAATTATAATTTGAAAAAAAAAATGCCAAAAGCATCCATTCACCCTGATTGGTACCCTAATGCAAAAGTTTACTGTGACGGACAATTAGTTTTAAAAGTTGGTTCCACTAGACCACGATTAAATGTGGATATTTGGTCTGGTAACCACCCGTTTTACACAGGTTCTCAAAAATCCTTGATACAGAAGGTCGTGTGGAACGTTTTATGCGTAAATACGGTATTGAAAATCAAAACGAAAATTAATTTTTATGCCAACAATACAACAATTAGTCAGATTTGAAAGAGTAGCGAACAAAAAAAAGACAAAATCACCAGCTCTTAAATCTTGTCCTCAACGACGAGGTGTTTGTACTCGTGTTTATACAACAACACCAAAAAAAACCGAATTCTGCTTTGCGTAAAGTTGCTCGTGTAAGACTAACCTCAGGTTTTGAAGTTACAGCTTATATACCTGGAATTGGGCATAATATTCAGGAGCATTCTGTTGTATTGATTCGAGGTGGACGTGTTAAAGATTTGCCTGGCTGCCGTTATCACGTAGTTCGGGGAACGTTAGACGCAGCCGGGGTAAAAGATCGAAGACAAAGTAGATCAAAGTATGGGGGTAAAAAACCTAAAGCCTCATAGTAACTTTTAACAATAAAAAAAACTGATTATGTCACGTAGAAGTCGAGCTCAAAGAACATTAGCAGAACCAGACCCTATTTATAGTAGCCGGTTAGTCACTTTATTAATAAGTCGAATACTGCAGTCTGGTAAAAAATCGCTAGCTCAGAAAATTGTTTATAATTCATTAGAAATTATTTCAACAAAAACTGAAGAAAATCCTGTATTGGTTTTGGAAAAAGCTGTAAAAAATGTTACACCTCGTGTAGAAGTTAAAGCTAGGCGGGTTGGTGGTTCAACTTACCAAGTCCCTATTGAAATTCGAGCTTATCGAGGGACAAACATTTCTTTAAAGTGGATAACTGAATTTGCTCGAGCCCGCTCTGGTAAAAGTATGGCTATGAAACTTTCAAATGAAATACTTGATGCTGCAAAGGAAACTGGTAATAGTGTTAGAAAAAAAGAGCAAACACATAAAATGGCAGATGCTAATAAAGCTTTCGCTCATTTTAGATATTAAAAATTCTTTACAAGCATTTTAAATATTCCGCCAAAAGTATTAAAAATAAAAAAAATTAACATTTAATTTGTCTCATGGCACGCGAAAAATTTGAAAGATCAAAGCCGCATATTAACATTGGTACTATTGGTCATGTAGATCACGGTAAAACTACGCTAACCGCAGCGATTTCAGCAACGCTAGCAATCCATAACGAATCCGCTACGAAAAAATTTGATGAAATTGATTCGGCTCCCGAAGAAAAAGCCCGTGGTATTACTATTAATACAGCTCACGTAGAGTATGAGACAGCAGATCGCCATTATGCACACGTTGATTGCCCTGGTCACGCGGACTATGTAAAAAATATGATTACTGGTGCTGCACAAATGGATGGGGGTATCTTAGTAGTATCAGCTGCAGACGGACCAATGCCACAAACTCGAGAGCACATCCTTCTTGCAAAACAAGTTGGTGTACCTTATCTAGTAGTATTCTTAAATAAGGCGGATCAAGTAGATGACGAAGAACTTTTAGAATTAGTTCAACTTGAAGTTCAAGAACTTTTAGAAAGTTATGATTTTCCTGGTGACGATATTCCTTTCGTATCGGGTTCTGCATTATTAGAATTACAGGCGGTTGAAGGCGGACCAAAGGAAAGGGGTGCTGATAAATGGGTTGATCTTATTTACGATCTAATGGATGCTGTAGATAGTTATATTCCAACACCGGAACGCGACACTGAAAAAACTTTCTTAATGGCGATTGAGGATGTATTCTCTATTACTGGTCGAGGTACCGTAGCTACTGGTCGAATTGAAAGAGGTACTATATCGGTTGGAGATGCCGTTGAACTTGTTGGTTTAAAAGATACAAAATCAACGACCGTTACCGGTATTGAAATGTTTCAAAAAAACATTAGACCAAGGTATGGCTGGTGATAATGTAGGTATTCTTATTCGTGGTATTCAAAGAACGGATATTGAAAGAGGAATGGTACTAGCATTACCAGGTAGTATTACTCCACATAAAAAGTTTGAAGCCGAAGTTTATATTTTAAACAAAGATGAGGGTGGACGCCATACTCCATTCTTTACTGGTTACCGCCCACAATTTTATGTTCGAACAACAGATGTAACGGGTACTATTGTGCAATTTACTGGTGACGATGGAAGCGTTGCCGAAATGGTAATGCCTGGTGATAGAATCAAAATGACTGCAGAGCTTATCAACCCTATTGCAATTGAGCAAGGTATGCGTTTTGCAATTCGCGAAGGGGGTAGAACAGTAGGTGCTGGGGTTGTGTCAAGAATTTTAGAGTAAAAATTAAATATAAAAAGGGTTACCAGAAACTTCGTATAAGTGTAAAAGCATACGAATCGACTATTTTAGATAGCACTTGTGTTAAAATTTTGGATGCTGTAAAAGCTAGTGGTATAGAGGCTATAGGCCCTATACCTTTACCTACAAAACTCCGAAGATACTGTGTTTTAACTTCACCTCATGTAAATAAAAAGGCACGAGACCATTTTGAAATAAG
>Ga0115104_10643380_pt1 | contig 10182 bp, 15 predicted proteins | sample CN18umnscriptome_2_FD_89649 | JGI IMG/M metagenome (GOLD analysis project Ga0115104, IMG submission 89649) | Marine eukaryotic communities from Pacific Ocean to study complex ecological interactions - CN13ID_70_C50_10m_0.8um Metatranscriptome... | ecosystem: Environmental > Aquatic > Marine >...
ATATAAAACCCGAAGCCCCTTTACCTATACTAAAAGTAAAAAGAAGCTAAAGATGCTTTTAGACATACTTGCTTATAAGGTATGTATGCCCTCGAACGGACTCGAACCGTTACGCTCTTCGCACAAGTGCCTAAAACTTGCGTGTCTACCAATTCCACCACGAGGGCATCACGCTTGAGTGTACACACGGAATTACCTTCTAATGAGCAAGTGATCGTTATCACTCGCTGCCTTTAGATAAGATTAACGGCGTTTTTTCAGTCGATCTGGAAGATCTTCTGCATTAAAAGGCATTTTAAATCCTTGTAAAAGGGCAAAACCTTCGTTCGGATTGTTGGCAGTAGTAACAATAGAGATATCCATTCCTTGAGGTTGATCCACCTCTTCATAAGATACTTCGGGAAACATAAGTTGCTCTGGAAGACCCAGATTATAGTTTCCAGTTGCATCAAAGGCAGTCACAGGAATACCTTGGAAATCACGCATTCGTGGAAGAGCAAGATGAATAAGCCGATCAAGAAAGGCGTACATCTTGTCACCACGAAGAGTTACCATCACACCAATTGGCATGTTTTCACGTAGTTTAAAAGCAGCAATCGCTTTTTTTGACGTTGTAACAACACCACGCTGACCAGTAATCACTGTTAATTCATCCAGATATTTCTGAAGAATTTTAGCACTACTTCCGTCAGCACCAACTCCTCGATTGATCACAATTTTGCTGATACGAGGAATTTCATACGCACTGTTATAGTCGAACTGAGTGCGTAACGCAGGCGCAATGGTCTGCGTATACATCTGTTGTAATCGTTGTGGCATACGTGGAAAGGGTTCAGAAAGAAAGGTTATTAAAACACATCAAGTGCAAGGGAAAGAATCTTTGTGTACTTTTTTCACGAAGTTCACGGGCAACCGGTCCAAAAACACGGGTTCCACGTGGATTCCCATCCTTTTGAACAAGTACAGCCGCGTTATCATCAAAACGAATAACATGGCCGTTTGCTCGACGAAGGGGCTTTTTAACACGTACAACGACAGCTTGAACAACATCGGAGGATTTTACCCCCATATTTGGAAGGGCGTCTTTGACAACCCCAACAATACGATCGCCAACACTTGCATAAGATGGGTTCGACGATCCTAAGATTCCAATACAGTGAAGCGTTCGTGCACCACTGTTATCGGCAACAATTAATCGTGTGTTTGTTTGGATCATAGTTAAGCGGGGGCAACGGATGCTTCAAGGGCTCGTACAAGAACCTTTGTTTTCATGGGCATTTTATATGCGGCCATACGAAGGGCTTCTGTACCGACTTCGTTTGGAACACCACTTAATTCGTACAAAATACGTCCGGGACGGACAACGCTGATCCAATAGTCAGGAGATCCTTTTCCAGATCCCATTCGTGTTTCAGCAGGTCGAACAGTGATAGGACGGTCCGGAAAAATACGGATCCAAAGTTTTCCACCACGTTTTGCGTATCGGGTGATTGTTCGACGTCCAGCCTCGATTTGACGCGCACTTACCCATCCGGGTTCTTGTGCTTGTAGGCCAAATGTTCCAAATACAAGTGTATTTCCTCGACTACTGGCTCCTCGTCGATGACCGCGATGGTAGCGGCGAAACTTTGTTCTCTTTGGACTTAACATGATAGAGGAAGACGCAAGTAAATAGGTTTTTTTATGGGTGATCTGTTTTTAAGTTTGCCACCGCTCACGTAATACTTCGAGTACAGCTGCTCCATCGCTCGTTTGAGGACTGCTTGAAGACTCATTTGGAAGACGTGAGAAATGAATAAGGGGCGAACTTTGTTGTGCACGAGGTGCAACCCAGACTTTAATCCCAAGAATACCCGCTGGTGTATGTGCTGATGCAGAACAATAATCAACGGGAAGATAAAGGGTATGTAGGGGAACACGACCCTTGCGGACCCACTCCGCACGTGCAATTTCAGCACCGTTTAATCGACCACCGATCATAAGCTTTACACCAACCATATCTTTTGGCTGTGCACGCTTAAGCGCATCGCGCATTACACGACGGAAAGGTTGTCTACGTTGTAGATTGTCAACCATTGTTTCAGCAATATGTGCGGCTGCGCTTGGGTGAGTTTGGCTTAGAGTCAAACGAATATGACCCGGAAGCCGACGGCATAACTTCTGAAGAAGGGGGCGAAGGCGGTTGTGACCATCACGTAACTTCAGGCGTTCGGGATGGATCATTGACAAGTGAATGAAAATGATTTCATCACGAAGTCGAACTGGACCCATTCCATGGCGACGATCGATTTGAATCTCGGTCACCCCACAGTCACGGTCAGGATTTACACGATCCGTTAACGCACGTGTAAACAAATCACGAATCACTGCATCTTGTGCAACGCATTCAGCGTATCGTGACGGTTTTGCAAACCATTTGGACACGTAACTTGTACTAATCCCTAATCGAAATCCAACTGGATGAACTTTTTGACCCATACTTTATCGTCGTTGTGCTTTTTTATCTTTTTGAATATGGCCTTTGAAGGTACGTGTTGGCGCAAATTCGCCAAGCTTGTGCCCAACCATTTGGTCACGAATAACAACTGGCACATGTTTGTTTCCATTATGCACAGCGATCGTATAACCAATCATTAAGGGTACAATTGTTGACCCACGGGACCACGTATAAACTACGGGTTTTTTATTGGGATTTTCAGATGTCTCTTTTCGAAGTTTAGTAATTCGCTCGAAAAGATGACGGGCAATAAAAGGAGGTTTCATAACGTAAAAAAAGGTGTTTTTTTTGGGCATGATGGAAAGACACAAATATCTTGTGTTTACAGCCGCTAATAATAGGCAACTGGTCGTTAAAAATTTCTCATCTTACCCGAGTTGTATACCCGTTTATTTACGACCGCGAATAATCGCACGCGTTGAATATTTTTTCGCTCGACGAGTTTTTTTACCGAGCGCGGGTTTTCCCCATGGTGTCATAGGAGACGGGCGACCAATCGGTGCGCGACCTTCTCCACCACCATGCGGGTGATCACATGGGTTCATAACTACACCTCGAACATGTGGACGTCTTCCAAGCCAGCGCATACGGCCGGCTTTTCCACCACGTCGGGTACTTCTTTCACGATTACCCACTTGTCCAAGTGTTGCCCAACAGGTCTTTCGGACCAAACGGACTTCACCGGACGGAAGACGAAGAGTGACAAACATGCCTTCTTTTGCAACAACTTGTGCGAGTCCACCAGCAGCACGTGCAAGTTGACCTCCTTTTCCAGGAGTTAATTCAACGTTATGCACATCAACCCCTAAGGGTGTTTGTGAAAGAGGCAGTGCGTTTCCAGGTCGGTTGGCCGCATCAGGGCGTGCAACAAGAATATCACCTACACCCACACCCACAGGATGAAGAATATAGGCTTGTTTACCGTTCGCATACTCAATGCGTGCGATATCAGCACTTCGGTTTGGATCGTATTCAATGCCTTGCACACGTGCAGGCATTGAAGTGGAAGATCGTCGAAAATCAATGGTGCGATACAAGCGCTTATGTCCACCTCCGCGATGGCGGGATGTAATATGCCCCTTGTTGTTTCGCCCCCACTGTCGTGCAAATCCTTTTGTTAATTTTTTTGCTCGTGTGGCCATAATTAAGAGTAAAGTAAAAGCGCGTACGCTTTACGGTGAGTGTTTCGTCTAATCAACTAATGGACGAGTCCATCGTTCTGGCGAAAGCGTTACAAGAACACGTTTGTAAGTGTTCCATCGTCCTCCAAGGAATCCACGTCCTGTTCGGTTCATGCTTCGACGGTGCGTATTAACTTTCCGAACACGGATAGAAAACGCGCTTTCCATAAAGTACTTAATGTCTGTCTTTCGAAGACGTGGATTTACATCAAGAACAAGTTGTTTCTTTTCTTCCATTAAAGGAAAGGTGGCACCTGAGAACACACCGTATTTCAGTCCATCAAAGAGAGAACTTTCTGTAAACATAAGGTTTTTTGTCATCGTCACATATATATACACGAAAGGAGTCATCTTCGTTACCCAACCTATGTTCAAAGTTGAACACGATTGCGCAACGACGCAAAATAAAATCCAGGAAGGCAGGGAAGTGCCAAATGTAACACTTCCAGACATGCATCCTTACGTTAGGATAGCTGATACAACACCAGCACCAACTGTTCGCCCACCTTCACGGATCGCAAAGCGCATTCCGTTTTCAATCGCAATTGGCTGAATAAGTTCAACCGTCATTTTAATACGATCTCCAGGCATTACCATTTCTGTTTCTGTTCCTTCATCTGTTGTAAAGGCTTGAATCTTTCCAGTTACATCTGTTGTTCGAACGTAAAACTGTGGTCGATATCCAGCAAAGAATGGTGTATGGCGTCCACCTTCTTCCTTTGTTAGAATATATACCTGTGATTCAAAAACTGTATGAGGAGTAATAGATCCTGGAGCGGCAAGTACCATTCCACGCTCAATTTCCTCTTTTTGAGTACCACGTAGAAGAACACCTACGTTATCACCTGCAACACTTTCGTCTAGGGTCTTTTGGAACATTTCTAGTCCAGTTACCGTCGTTGTTCGTGTTTCGCGAAGACCAACAATTTCAACGTTGTCACCAACAGTAACAACTCCACGCTCTACACGACCAGTGGCTACCGTTCCACGACCAGTAATCGAGAAAACATCTTCAACTGCCATAAGGAAAGTCTTATCCGTCGCACGTTCTGGTGTTTGAATGTATGTGTCAACTTCATTCATTAGATTCTGAATCTTTCCAACCCATGGGCTATCCATGTCTGGAGTTTCACTTGTTAGCGCTTCAAGTGCTAACAGTGCTGATCCAGCAACAATCGGGATGTCATCACCTGGGAATTCATAGTTTGAAAGGGTCTCACGAATTTCAAGTTCTACAAGTTCAAGAAGTTCTTCATCATCCACCTGATCTTCCTTATTTAGGAAAACAACAATGTTTGGAACACCAACCTGCTTTGCAAGAAGAATGTGCTCCTTTGTTTGTGGCATAGGACCATCTGCACCTGAAACTACAAGAATGGCACCATCCATTTGTGCAGCACCTGTAATCATGTTTTTAACATAATCGGCGTGACCTGGACAGTCTACATGAGCGTAATGACGTGTTTCTGTCTCATACTCTACGTGCGCAGTGTTAATTGTAATTCCACGTGCTTTCTCCTCAGGTGCTGAGTCGATATCTTCGTAGTTTTTTCCAGTCATTCCGCTGGCAATAGACATTGCCATTGTAATTGCTGCTGTTAACGTTGTCTTTCCATGGTCAACGTGACCAATCGTTCCAATATTAACGTGGGGTTTGTTTCGTTCAAACTTTTCTCTTGCCATTTGGGGGACTTTTTAAAAATGCAAGTCTTTCATTTTAACCAGTGAGTTTAAGTATTGTTGATAAGCTAATTTTCGATTCGTCTGAGCAATGGCTCATCAATAATCGCTAAAGGGGCTATAAGTGTTTCGGAGTGACAGGATTCGAACCTGCGACCCCGTCTTCCCAAAAGACGTACGCTACCAAGCTGCGCTACACTCCGTAGTGTAAGTATAGAATGAGCGTGTCGCAAACCCCTGTTATACAACAAGAATGGCAACACGCAATTGGGTTTCCATTAGTTGGAATCCGTGGCTAAGCGTATAAGTAATCCGGACAAAGTTGTCCCTTAACATTATACGCTTTTACATTACATTAGCGCTTTTACACAGTTACAAGTGCTTGCTCACGCAGCGTTCCTTGATAACGTGCACGGGCGCGTTGTAGTTCAACGCGACGTTGAATTCCATCAGATGATCCATCGGCTGCATCCGCAAGGCGTTGTGCCTCTTGGAAGGCTGCCAGTGCCTCATCTTGATCAATGGTTTTTCCGAACTCTGCATCATTCACAAGAATGGTCATTGAGTCCTCTTGGATAAGAGCAAATCCACCTAGAATAACCATTGAGGTCCACTCGGTTGATTGTCCATCCCCACGTTGTTCACACAGTAATAAAACACCAATATCAAGCCCTGTCATTAAGGGCGTATGATTTGGAAGAATACCAATCGACCCTGTATTTGTAGGAATAATACATTGAGTCGCTTCGACCGTTAGAAAAATTCGGTCGGGAGCAATAATACAAACTTTCATAAATGTTATGCGGCAGACTTAGCAACAGCTTCTTCAATATCTCCAACAAGGTAGAATGATTGCTCAGATAGACCATCAAGTTGTCCTGTTAGAATCATTTCGAAACCAGAAATCGTGTCCGCAAGAGGAACATACTTACCAGGTGATCCAGTAAATACCTCAGCAACGAAGAAAGGTTGTGATAGGAAACGCTCAATCTTTCGTGCACGTGCAACCGCAAGACGGTCATCTTCACTTAATTCATCAAGTCCAAGAATGGCAATAATATCTTGCAGCTCTTTGTAACGCTGAAGACAAGACTTAACATCTTGAGCAGTTCCATAATGCTTATCACCAAGAATCCATGGCTGAAGCATTGTTGATGTTGAATCTAGAGGGTCTACAGCTGGGTAAATTCCTTTTGCAGCCAGTCCACGTGATAGAACGGTTGTTGCATCAAGGTGTGCAAACGTTGTTGCAGGAGCTGGATCGGTTAAGTCATCGGCAGGTACGTAAACGGCTTGAATCGAAGTAATCGATCCATTTTTCGTTGACGTAATTCGCTCTTGAAGACCACCCATCTCTGTTGCTAGCGTTGGCTGGTATCCTACGGCAGACGGCATACGTCCAAGTAGGGCTGATACTTCAGATCCGGCTTGTACAAATCGGAAAATGTTATCAATGAACAGAAGAACGTCTTGGTTATTAATATCACGGAAATACTCTGCCATTGTTAATGCAGTCAGTCCAACACGCATACGCGCACCAGGCGGCTCGTTCATCTGTCCGTAAACAAGGGCAACTTTTGAGTTATCTCCAGCTGTATCAATTACACCAGACTCTTTCATCTCCATGTAAAGGTCATTTCCTTCACGTGTACGCTCACCAACACCACCGAATACAGACACTCCACCGTGCGCCTTGGCAATATTGTTAATAAGCTCCATAATAAGTACGGTCTTACCAACACCGGCACCACCAAAGAGTCCAATTTTTCCTCCTCGACGGTAAGGTGCAAGAAGATCAACAACCTTAATTCCAGTTTCGAAAATAGATAGTTCAGTATCTAGTTCTGTGAACTCAGGCGCTGAACGGTGAATTGGAAGTGATGTGTCTGTAACACATGGACCAGCGTTATCTACTGGCTCTCCTAATACGTTGAAAATACGACCAAGTGTTTTCTTTCCAACTGGAACACTTAGTGGCATAGTCGTATTTTTAACAGACATTCCACGCATCAGACCGTCTGTTGCACTTAGAGCAACCGCACGAACGATGTTATCTCCAAGAAGCTGCTGTACTTCTGCAACAATTGTTACATCTGCACCATCAGCATCCTTAGTTTGTACCTCAACGGCAGTATAAATATTTGGAAGGGTACCTGGCGGGTATTCAATGTCCATCACGGGCCCAATAATTTGTGTAATGAGTCCAAGACTTTCAGTGCTAACGCTGGCCATTATACCACTTAATATGCATAACCACTCTACTCGCTCAATCTTTTATTTCAAATGAGATGTATATCCCATCTGATTATCTCGTGCTTTTGCCTGTAACAGACACACTTATAAGATACGGAATGTCAAAGAATTTTCGGGCCAAATATAGGTTAGAGTAACCAATTATATGACCCACTTATTTGTTAAATCCATGTATTAAGCACAGATTTATCACCCAGAAATGTTCTAGGAAAACAAAAAAATATCCGTTTTGGAGATTTTTAAAATACCGGGCTAGAATAAGCTGGATTTTGTATATGTGATTATTTATCTTGCGTGCTGAAAAAAAGCACGTCGAGCAGACTGAGGCCTTGCTCCCTTCAACGGTAAACCAACGAGAACGTTTCCGGTACTCGCAAAACCGCTAGTAGGTCGCGTACGTCCTACTAGTCACGATTTTTTTGCATGTTTTAGATCGACGTGTTTTTCTTTGCAAAACTTAAAGGTTTCGCTTCATAAAACAACGTAAACCCATTTTTCTGTGGTACGAGAGGTTATGAGTTTCCAAGGGTCACCCACAACCTGGACTTTCTCCAGTTGAACGAGGAGTCCAGACTTTCCTCAAACACATTTGTGTCTACGGTGAACCGAGCACTTAACGCACCCGTTTACCATTTGATTTATCTGTGTTTGCAATCACGTTTAACCCGGTTTAACGACGTGCATTATACACGTCGTTTCTTAGGTGGTCGACACCCATTATGGGGAACTGGTGTCACATCACGTAATACAGTAATTGGGATCGCAAGTGCTTGTAAAGCACGTAAAGCGTTATCTCGACCTCGGCCGGGACCACACATTCGAATTTCAATCTTTCGAATACCATGTTGTACACATAAGCGGCCAGCATTTTCTGCTGCCACTTGCGCGGCAAAAGGTGTTGCCTTTCGCGTTCCTTTAAAGGCGGCAGCGCCTCCAGATGACCAAGCAATCACATGTCCACGTGGGTTTGTAACTGTAACAATTGTATTATTGAAAGTTGCATACACATGGACGATCCCTGATCGACTATTTCGTTTTTTCTTACCCTTTGTTTTTTTGTACATAGTTACCAAATAGAGCACAGGACTTCTCCACCGATTTTTAAACGGCGTGCTTCACTATCTGTTAATAAGCCATGAGAGGTTGACAGGAAAACGGTCCCAAGACCATTCATAGCTGTTGGAATCTCATGGGCACGAACAAAGAGTGGTCGGCCGGGTGTACTACACACGGCAAGGTCAGTTAACCGATTTGGTGCAAACTGTAAAGACAGATGATCGGGTTGACATAAAATATCTTCAAGATAACCTTCTGAAAGAAGAAGACCACTTAGAAGTTGTGTTGTGTGCGTATTCGGAATGGTAACCGCCCCACGCTGAGCGTAGAGGGCATTCCGGATCGCCACAAGCATGTTAGAAAGACTAGTTGACATAAAATAAAAGACCAAGAGAAAGACAGTGGATTACGCAAAGGCGTACTCAGAACAAACTCCTCGACAATAAACGTTGACCTTAGTTCTATCGTTTCATACGGAAAACAATTCGGCCACGGTTGAGATCATAGGGTGAAAGTTCTACACGAACATAATCTCCAAGAAGGACCTTAATGGAAAAGCGTCGAAGTTTTCCAGAAAGATGTGCAAGGACAAAAAAGCCATTTGACAATTCTACCCGAAACATTGCGTTTGGAAGACATTCACACACATAGCCTTCCATTTCCACTAAGTCTTGCTTTTGCATAGGGTTACGTCCGAGAATAGTATTCCACGATTAAAAGTGGATTAATACGACTTCGCGATCGACGGCGGCTATCTGTGGCAGAGAATCGACGAAGGTTAACCGGAACATCCTTTAGTAAAAACTGTTCGGTTGATGTCGGTTTCCATTCGTACGAGGGAATATTAACAGTGTGTACACTTCCCTTGTCCGATCGTTGCACATGCCCATGTGAAATCATTTGACGTGCGGCACGAATACTTGGAGCGTATCCTGATCGAAACATTGAGGCGTCTAATCGACACTCCAGCAGTTCCAATAAGGTATCCCCGGTTGGAGTCTTTGCACGTCGTGCGCGAGACACATACTTAACAAGGTCTTTTTCTGTCAACCCATAGTTATACCGAACCTTTTGCTTTTCCTGCAGTCGTAAAGTATATTTTTTTGGCTTTCGTTTTAAAGCAAACGAGCGTGCTGAACCGTGTTCTCCAGGAGGATCACGACGAGCACTTCGTTTAACGGTTAACCCAGGTAACGGACCAAGCAAGCGGGTGATCTTAACACGGGGTCCACGGTATCGAGACATATAACAGATGTGCACATAAAGAAGTCAACAGAAGGAAAGAAGAGAAAATAATGTTGTTGAAGAAGGATTTGAAACCAACCTCTTAACAATCACTTTTTATTTCATGTGCGCAAAAGCTTTGTTAGCTTGTGCTGTTCGATGTACATCGTCACGTTTTCGCATTGCACCGCCGGTTAAACGAGCAGCATCACCTAATTCAGCCGTGAGTTTGGCAATCATCCCACGACCGGATCGGTTATTAGCAGCTTGAACAATCCAACGGATGGCAAG
>Ga0115104_10073176_pt1 | contig 10142 bp, 8 predicted proteins | sample CN18umnscriptome_2_FD_89649 | JGI IMG/M metagenome (GOLD analysis project Ga0115104, IMG submission 89649) | Marine eukaryotic communities from Pacific Ocean to study complex ecological interactions - CN13ID_70_C50_10m_0.8um Metatranscriptome... | ecosystem: Environmental > Aquatic > Marine >...
AAATGTAAAACTACTCATTAAACCTGCCCAGCCAAGGCTGATAAAATCCATTAGAAATTTCAATACAAATTGTGTGTTTTTATAAAACTTTAAATTTACAAATATCATTTAGTATTATATTTAAACAGTTTTGTTCTACTAAATCTGTCTTTAATCTTTAATATTATTAATAAATTTTAAGAAAATAAAAAAATTTCTTAAAGTATATAAATAATAAATAAACCATAAATGTTATTTATGGTTTATGTAAAGTTAAATTAATTGGATACCTTTAAAAACTAAATAAAAGCCTGAACATAAAGTAAAAGCAAATGTTAATAATAAGATATAATCGATAAAAACTGTCATTAGATGTTAAATTGTAGATTTGTTAATGTAAGTTGTGCAAAATTTGTGACTATTGTACATAATTTTATAGTCTTTTCATGATTTTTATTCCGTATGATAAGATTATACTTGAAAACACTAATCAGTTTCGAATATTTATACGTTAACTGTAATATTTTTGTCCACGTTTTCATCGGTATCGTTTTCTTCTAAAATCTTAGTTTTTAAATAAAATTCGCTTAGATCTTCTGCGTCATCGAAATTTTTATGATAAATACAGTATTCACCATTTTTATAATTAACCCAAATTGCACTGCCTGGTTCAATATCTTTTTCTAAAATTATTGCTGCTAAGTTATCTTCTAAACGGTTTGTAATAACTCTTCGTAAAGGTCGCGCACCATAATCTGGATCAAAACCCTCTTCGATGATTTTATTAATAACTGTATCGCTTAGTAACAGATGATAAGATTTACTCAGTAGACGTTCCTTTAAATTGTCTAACATAATTGAGGCAATTTCTTTAATATCAGGTTTTGTCAGTTTACGGAAAACTACGATTTCATCGATTCGATTTAAAAATTCTGGACGGAAGAAACCTTTTAGTTCTTCGTGAACTAATTCTTTTACGCGATCATCTTCTGTTTTTTCAAAATCTTCATCTTCATTAAGTATATCGTTAAAATTGACTTTGTCTTGGTTCCCATCTTTGTCGTTACCAAATTTATTCGGATTCTGAATAGCGGCCGCACCTAGATTTGAAGTCATAACAATGATTGTATTCTTAAAATCTACAACACGTCCTTGTGAATCACTAAGTCTACCATCTTCTAAAACTTGTAATAATAAATTAAAGACATCTGGATGTGCTTTTTCAACTTCGTCAAATAGTACTACAACATAAGGTTTACGTCTTACAGCTTCTGTTAATTGACCACCTTCGTTATAGCCAACATATCCTGGAGGGGATCCAATTAATTTTGATACGGTATGACGTTCCATGAATTCAGACATATCAAATCTTACCATATCCGATTCACCACCAAAGTAAGATGCAGCTAATGCTTTTGTAACTTCTGTTTTACCTACACCTGTCGGTCCTGAGAAGAAGAAACTTGCAATAGGTCGTCCTTGGTCTCTTAAACCTACTCTTCCACGACGTAAAGCTTTAGCAATTGCTTCAACGGCTTCGGGTTGACCAATTACTCTCTTTTGCAGTTCTTTTTCAATATTTAGTAATTTTTTGTTTCATTTTTAGATACTTTTGATACAGGAATACCTGTCCATTCGGATACGACCCCTGCAATATCGCTAGCAAATACCCAAGGTGTATAAGACCCTGACTGATTTTGTAATATTTTTTAGATATCTCTTCTAAATTACTCGTATTATCACTGAATATTTTCTCTGCTGTTTCCAGCTCACCTTTTAAACCTAAACCATTTTTTACTTGAATATTTGAACTTAAGTTGTCTTCTGGAAGAAAATCAGATACTGGATTTGAAATATTTTCTTTTGATTGGTAAGTTAACCAGTTTGGATTATTTGTAATAAAATCTTTTGCTTCTTCAGTAAGTTGTGGTTTCTTCTTTGAATTCGAAGTTTGTTTTGATTTACTTTTCTTTGTTAAATCTGATTTATTTGTTTTATTATCAAGACGCTCCTCCATTATATCCTTAAAAATACTATTTTCCACGGATTTCCAGTTCATTAAACTTGATAATTCTACCTTTTCCATGTTTCGAATTATAAGTTGGTTATGATACATTCGGAAGAAAATAGCTGCGATTTGTTTTTCACTCGAATTTAATTCGTTATTCCAAAGTTCGAATGTATCAAAGTTATAAAATTCTTTTTCAAAAAGATGTTTTGAAAAATTAATAAACTCTTTTTGTAGTTTTTTTTCTTCGTCTTTGTTTAAACTTAGTACAGATGATTTGATTGCTGTTTCTGTTATTTCAGATAAGTTTGCAATACTTATTAAATCATCGTAATTTATATTTTTAATAGATTTTATAGACGACCATGACAATTTATCGTCACAAAGTTTAAGATCCAGCATTTTTGAAAAAAGTGGAATCATCTTTTCTTGTGTAACAGGATTTTTAAGGATCTTTCTACCAATTGAAGTTTCTTTGAGACTAATAGATGTTTTTTCAGAAGTTTCTTTTTCTTTCTTTGAAGATAGATTTTCCGAAGTATCTATATTTTCTTCATTATCTGATGAATTATTTTGTAAAAGAACTGTTTCAGAAATGCCACTAGGAATGTCGCTAATATTTGTATCCGGAAGAGTTGGTGTACGTTCTTCAAATTTTTTCTGAAGTTCGTCTAATCCTTCCAAGTCTTCCATGTTGTTGATTTCTTTTTGAATATTATCCAGTTCTTGATCTGCAAATGGGTTCATTTCATCAAAATCGCGATCCGTATTTCCTTTAGCAATATCCGAATCATAATTCATTGGGTTCCCCTCTTCATCTAGAGGAGGTTTATTTATAAAATCTTGTGTTGGTTGACTTTGTAATTGTGCACGATATTCAACGAGTTGATTTTCAAGTTCTTCCGAATCTTTTGGTTTTGGTAAACTTTCTATTTCGTTATCCAAACTTGAATTATCTAATCTATTTTGCTGTTCTTTTAGTTTTACAATTAATTTTTCATTATCGTATATCGATAATACAATATCCCATTCTTTTAGTAATGGACCAGTGCCTTTTAAAATAAATTGATAACGTTGTTGCAATCCACGTATAATCCAAATTTTCTTTTGTTCTTTTAACTTATCAATTAAATCATAAACAAATCTTAAAAACTGCTGCACAAATTTAATTTCCTCACGAAGTGCAGCTAATGCTGTTAACCAATCTTTATCTGCATAAGCTGCATCTTTTTCTCTACAAAGTGCCGCTAAATGATCTTCGAATTGATTACAAATATCTGGAATAAGCTCATAACCTAATCTTACACGTGAACAAGCCTCGTCAATAATGTCTATAGCTTTATCTGGTAAAAAACGATCATTAACGTATCGCGAAGTTAAAACAGCAGCTTCTTCTAAAGCATTTTGTGTGATTTGAACACCATGATGTTCTTCATATTTATCGCGAATTCCAACCAAGATTTGTATTGTATCATCAACACTTGGTTCTTTTACGAGAACTGATTGAAAACGGCGCGCTAATGCAGCATCAGGTTCAATGTATTTTCGATATTCAGATAAAGTTGTTGCACCAATACATTGGAATTCTCCTCGAGCAAGCGCAGGTTTTAAAATATTGGCAGCGTCTAATGAACCCTCTGCAGCTCCGGCTCCAACAAGTGTATGAACTTCATCAATAACTAAAATGTAACATTGTGTTAGTTGAACATCTGAAATTACTCTTTTTAGTCGTTTTTCAAAGTCACCACGATATCTCGAACCGGCTATGATAAGACCTAAATCAAGTGTAATGATATTTTTCCCTTGCAACGAAGTAGGTACGTAACCTCCAATTATTTGAAGTGCAAGTCCTTCAGCTACAGCTGTTTTTCCTACACCTGGTTCACCGAGTAAAATTGGATTATTTTTACGACGACGTGATAAAATTTGTAAAACCCTCTCCACTTCTGTATCTCTTCCAATAACTGGATCAATTTCACCAGCAAAAGCCATTTGGGTAATATTTGTGGTGTATTCATTTAGAACAGGCGAAAGTAACAATGGAGCATCTGGATCAAAGTATGGATGTACATCCGCGGGACTATATTCCGATGATGATTTTTGTTCTTTATTTCCAGGTTCTAGCTTTTTTTGTTTAGAGGGGGAATTTTTTGATGTTTGTTTACCCCGATAGGTTTCGCGTCCGAATTCCTCTTCGAACTCTTCACCCATTTCTTTTAGTGTTCGTTTACGAATATTTTCAAAAGTAATATCTGGGTTAACCTCGCGTAAAATTTTTCGTAATGCTGTTATAGCAATTCCTGAATCTTCCATTAGTACGCCTAAAAGAATATGTTCTGGACCAACATACGGAATCCTAAGCTTTTGGATTCTTCGATTGCATTTTCAAGAACACGTCTTGCTCTTGGTGTAAAAGGTATTTCAACAGCAACAAAACCAGATCCACGTCCAACAAGACGTTTAATTTCCTCACGTGCAAGTCGAAGTGTCACACCGTATTTTCGTAAGACTCGTCCACCAATGCCAGATGTTTCTGCAATTAATCCTAATAAAATTTGCTCAGTACCAACGAAGTTATTACCTATTTTTCTTGCTTCCTCCTGTGCAGTACAACTACTTTGATTCCAGGTTCTGTAAACCTTTCAAACATATTAACTTCTCCTTACTTATATAACTATAGTTCTCTTATGAAATAATGGCATAGGTCTGCCACTATTCTGAAATTTAAGATAATTACGTCTTTATTTTTCACTAAATTTTTTGCAATAAATTTCCATAACTTTTGTTTAGTACTTTTAGACTTTACTTAAGTTTTTTAAAAATTATGATATTTTGATCAATCTATCTTAATTTTATTCGTTAGTAAAGAAATTAGTATTTGACATGAGTTTAATCTTCATGCTCTTCAAAAGGATCTCTTAAAGTTTTTGAATTTGGGCCAAATGCAACATATACCGAGTAAACTGTCACACCGATAAAAATGCTTGAAATAAAAATAATTAATAAATTTGCTGTCTCCATGATAATTTTTTTAACTTATAGTACTCCGAGAATAAAAAAATAATGCTTTAATTTAGGCAAAGCCACTTGCAAAAGCATTTGTGAATACAAGTACAACCCATACTAAGATAAATTGGAAAACTCGATTTTTCGATACTTCCCATTGTCCTGGAGTAGCAAGGATAACGGGTACACCGACTGTTAAAAATAGAGAAAGAAGAACTAAAACGAAAGTTAATAATTGAATAATTAGCGACATGATAATTTCGTGTTTATATTTTATATGATGTAGTTTTTAATTCGTATGAGTAATTTTTATAAACTGTCACTACGATTTGGATTTCGTGACGGATCATTAGATAATAACCCAAAGATAAATAAAGAAACAAAGAATATTACGTTTGTATAAACTAAAGTTTTTAGAGTTAGCATTTTTTTGATTTTGTTGTTTAATGTTAATTTTCTATTGTTTTTTAAAGATAGCTGTGTTTTTGTGTATGTGTTTGGTAAGCGCGAGTAATGATATAACATTTTTACTTGGGTTACAACAGTATAGTTTTAATACATTGATGTTTTAAAGCTTATGAAACTAAAGTATAATTAGAATATATATTGAATTTAACAAACTTTTTAATAAAAATACTTATTATGAATGAAAGCTTTTTGGTAAACATTGTATTCAACTTTCTAATCGTTGGTATCATTTCGTCTTGTTTAAGTTTATTATTTTCTTCTTCTAATTTGTTTCTAAATAAACTCTATAAAATTATACTATGGTTAATTGCAATTGGTTTTTATGAACCGGATCTTAATTATGGTATATCTTCGGCTAATTCTTCTTTGCCCCTAAAAAAAGACTCTTTTATTCAAAAATATCAAATTCTCCAACAAAAGTTTAATGGAGTGCCAAATTTTGCCCCTCTTTTTGCTAAATTTAGCATTTTATTAAGTAATGTGGTTCTTTTCGGAATTATATTTTTTCGATGGGTAACATCTGGTTTTCCCAATAAGTAACCTATATGAATCATTAATGTTTTTAACCTGGTGCCTGTTAACTCTTTTAATACTTGCGGGTTATAAAATAGGGTTTTCGAAAACTAGTATTCTTGGTTGTGTATTACTACCTCTTTGTCTGTTTTTAGTAGGCTTCTCAAGTAAAGTATTGCCAATGGCTATGCAAAGTGCTACACCATTAGTACCAGCTCTACAATCCAGTTGGCTATTGTTCCATGTTAGTATGATGATGTTGAGCTATGCTGTACTTTTATTTGGTTCTTTATTATCGATTATGTTTTTATTTTTATCTTCAAAAACTAATAATACTTTGTTACCTACAAAGAGAAATACTATGAAAAGTTTTTTAAGCTATCAATTGGATTTGTGGAGTTATAGAACAATTGGTATGGGTTTTCCTTTTTTAACTTTAGGTATTATTTCGGGCGCAGTTTGGGCAAACGAAGCTTGGGGTTCTTATTGGAGTTGGGATCCTAAAGAAACATGGGCTCTTATAACATGGATTATTTTTGCGACATACTTACATGCTCGCTTAATAAGAAATTCGAATGAAAAGGAGGTTGCTTTATTAGGTGCCATAGGTTTCTTTGTCATTTGGATATGTTACTTAGGTGTAAATTTTTTAGGACAAGGTCTACATAGTTATGGTTGGTTATCTTAGCACTTCTATTTAAGTTTCTTGAATTAACTTAATAGCATTACTCTTTATTTAAAAAAAATATGAATAAAACAGAAAAAACTACAACTCAAAATTTAGAAAATTTAGTAAATAAGCCATATCTTTATGGTTTCTCAACAAAAATTGAGACGGAAACAATTCCATTTGGTTTGAGTGAAAACACAGTAAATCTTATTTCGCAGAAGAAAGAGGAACCAAGTTTTTTGTTAAATTTTAGATTGCGGGCATATGCAAAATGGATCAAGTTAATTTCACCAACTTGGGCTAAATTAACTTACCCTACTATTGACTATCAAAAAATAACTTATTATTCTGCACCAAAAATAAAAGAAAAAATTAAGAGTCTTGATGAAATTGATCCAGAACTTCTTTTAACTTTTGAGAAATTAGGAATATCTTTAAATGAACAAAAAAGACTAAACAATGTGGCATTAGACGCGGTATTTGATAGCGTATCAATTGGTACTACTTTTACAAAAGAATTGTCGAAATTTGGTATCATATTTTGTCCAATTTCTGAAGCTGTTAAATTGTATCCCGAATTGGTTTATCTTTATATGGGAAAAATTGTTTCTATGGGAGATAATTATTACTCTGCATTAAATTCAGCTGTGTTTAGTGATGGTTCATTTTGTTATATTCCAAAAAATACAATTTGTCCCATGGAATTGTCGACATATTTTCGAATTAACGATAAAGAGTCTGGACAATTTGAACGTACTCTAATTGTTGCGGAGCAAGGGAGTTCCGTTAGTTATTTGGAAGGTTGTACTGCACCGCAGTATGATAAAAATCAATTACACGCTGCAGTAGTCGAATTGGTTTCACTTGAAAATAGTCGAATAAAATATTCGACTGTTCAAAATTGGTTTGCAGGCGATAAAGATGGAGTTGGTGGTATTTATAATTTTGTTACTAAACGAGGTTTATGCTCCGGAAAAAATTCACAGATTTCTTGGACACAAGTTGAAACTGGTTCAGCCATAACTTGGAAATATCCAAGTTGTATTCTTATAGGAAATAATTCTACTGGAGAATTTTACTCGGTGGCTTTAACAAATAATTTTCAACAGGCTGATACTGGGACCAAGATGATTCATATTGGAAAAAATACAAAAAGTAAAATAATTTCAAAAGGAATTTCGGCGGGTAATTCCAGTAATACATATCGAGGATTAGTTAAAATTCTTACAAGTGCTTCAAATTCACGCAATTACTCCCAATGTGATTCCCTTTTAATTAGTAACAATTCAAGTGCAAACACATTTCCTTATATATACTCTCAAAATTCGACTTCAAAAATTGAGCATGAAGCTTCAACTTCAAAAATTGGCGAAGAACAATTATTTTACTTTTCTCAAAGGGGTATTGATATTGAGCAAGCAATAAGTCTTATGATTAATGGTTTTTGTCAAAGTGTGTTTAATAAGTTACCTATGGAATTTGCTGCGGAGGCGGATCGTTTACTAAGTTTAAAATTAGAAGGAAGTATTGGTTAGCTAAAATAACACGACTAAGGAGAGTGAAAAATTTAGGCACGCCAGTTTCTATTGCAAAAATAAAATTGAGGCCTATAATGAAGTAGCGTCCTTAGTTCAGTTGGTAGAACGTAGGTTTCCAAAACCTGATGCCGAGGGTTCAAGTCCTTCAGGGCGTGTTATTTTTATTCCAACTTCTTTCGTAAAAGTATATAATAGAATAAAATAAGGATTTAAAAATTTTAGTTATGTCACATTTAAGTTCAATGCGAACATGTTTATCAAATTTAACGTTATTAGAACATTCTTTGACAGTTCTTGGAATTAATTGGTATCGATAAAATTATTCACATGTCGTAATTCCTCAGGACAATGGTCATGACTTTGGATTTTTTTGGAATGGAAAAGAATTCGAATTTATCGGAGATGAAAAATTATGGATTCAGGTATGGTCAATCGGAACATTTATTGAAAAAATTCAATATCAATATATTTATAAATCATTGGATATAGATTTAAAATTACGTGGATTATATGATGTTAAGATTGATCCAAAAGAAATAACTCAAGAACTTGATAAGATTGTAGTCGAGACCTGGAACTATAATAGTACAACTGTATAAGCAATTTATGGTAAGTAATTCAATAGAGAATTCTGCCGAATTTGGAGATTCGATTGTTACAAAAAGTTCAAGCTGTCTAATCCAGAATAATCGAGATTAGAATTAGAATAAGTGAAAATATGATTGGAGTCTTCCTATATATTTTCACTTATTATTTAATTGGATAAGCAATAAAAATTACTAAAAAAAGAATTATAAGCAAAGATGAAAAACATTTAAACTGGCTGTTTTACAATTCTTAAGTAATTAGTATCTACTTGAGATTCTCTGATAAGAGAAATTTTACCAGTTCTTGCAATTTCTACAATTCCGAATTTATATAAAAGTTGTTCCATAGCGGCCATTTTACCTGGATCACCTGTTACTTCTATAATTAAAAAATTTTCAGATAAATCTACTACTTTTGCTCGAAAAATGTTTACAATTTCTAGGATATCAGCTCGATTTTTATTTTTTGTATTAACTTTTAGAAGCATTAATTCTCTTTCTACAGAGGGTAGATTTGTGATATCTTGGACTTTTAAAACATTTATTAATTTGTATAAATGTTTTGTAATTTGTTCTATTGTTCTTTGATCACCATCGACTACCATTGTAATTCGAGAGATTCCAGGTTGCTCGGCATGTCCGACCGCTAGACTTTCAATATTAAATCCACGTCGAGCAAATAAACCAGCAATTCTGGTTAAAACTCCTGATTCATCTTCAACTAAGACCGATAATGTATGTTTCATTCTCTTTGTTATTTACGTGAGTAATATTCGACCACTAATAGTTCATTAATAGTTAAACCAACTTGTTCACGTTCAATCATATATTTTATCTCGCCTTTTAGATCTTCTGTATTAAGTTCTAAAAATTTTGGTAATGGGATTGAACTTATATGATTTGCGTTAGTTTCTCGAATACTCTGAATAAGAGTTTTACTTTTTGGTTTTACCGTTATAACATCTCCCTTTTTACATTGGAAACTAGCTATTGTTACGGATTGACCATTTACTAAGATATGACCATGATTCACGAATTGACGGCTCTCCGGCATCGTTGTGGCAAAACCTAATCGAAATACAATATTATCTAATCGCATTTCTAACATTTGCAATAATAATATGCCTGTTGAACCAGTCATTTTTCTTGCCTTTTTTATGTAATTATAAAGTTGTTTTTCTGAAATCCCGTAATTGTATTTTAATTTTTGTTTTTCATCCAAACGAATTGCATATTCTGAACTTGCACCCGGTTTTCTATCATGCTGACCTGGATATCTAGTTCTTGTTGTAATTTTTTTTGTTAAACCTGGTAATGGTCCTAATCGTCTGACGATACGTATTTTTGCATTTAGATAGCGAGACATTTAATTA
>Ga0115104_10978366_pt1 | contig 10112 bp, 20 predicted proteins | sample CN18umnscriptome_2_FD_89649 | JGI IMG/M metagenome (GOLD analysis project Ga0115104, IMG submission 89649) | Marine eukaryotic communities from Pacific Ocean to study complex ecological interactions - CN13ID_70_C50_10m_0.8um Metatranscriptome... | ecosystem: Environmental > Aquatic > Marine >...
CATGAGCCAAAAAATTAGAATTAAATTAAAGTCTTACGATCATAGCTTGGTAGATAAATCAGCTGATAAGATTGTTAAAACAGTGAAGAGTACTGGAGCTGTGGTTACTGGTCCGATACCACTACCAACTCACAAAAAACTTTTTACTGTTTTACGTTCTCCTCACGTTAATAAAAAAGCCCGAGAACAATTTCAGTTGAGTTCATACAAGAGATTATTAGATATTTACAGTTCGTCATCAAAAACGATTGATGCGTTGATGAAGCTAGAATTACCTAGTGGAGTAGAAGTTGAAATAAAAGTATAAAATTTTTACTGAACGAGATTCAGTTAACATGTCCTGAGCTGCGTGCAATGGAAAAACGGAAAGAATACAATTCAAGGGTTGAAAAGTATTTTGACCCTTAATTTTTAAAAAATAGTATAAACAAAAAAATAAATATAATATGTCTGGGTTAATAGGAAAAAAAGTCGGAATGACCAGCATTTTTGATGAGAATGGTAAAAATATGCCGTGTACTGTCATTAAAGTTGGTCCGTGCGTCGTTACCCAAGTCAGAACTGAAGATAAGGATGGCTACCATGCTGTACAACTAGGTTTCGATGACAAGACTGAAAAAAGTGCCACTAAAGCCGAAATAGGTCATGTGAAGAAAGCTGGTACATCTGTCAAAAGAAAAGTTATTGAATTTAAAGGTTTTGATTCTGAGTATAAATTAGGTGATGTAATTAAAGTAGATCATTTCACTGAAGGTGAATTTGTCGATGTAACAGGAATAAGCAAAGGTAAAGGATTTCAAGGGGTCGTCAAGCGTCATGGATTTGCTGGAGTTGGACAAGCTACACATGGTCAACATAATCGTTTAAGAGCTCCAGGTTCAATTGGTGCTGCGTCATATCCAGCTCGTGTTTTCAAAGGAATGCGTATGGCTGGTCGTATGGGAACTGATACGGTTAAAGTACAGAATCTAAGAGTTTTGAAGGTTATATTAGATCAAAATTTACTTGTTGTTAAAGGTTGTGTTCCTGGTCATAAAAACGCATATTTAAAGATTGAAAAATAATGAAAGTAGCAGTTTTAGATATTAACGGAAAAGACACTGGTAGAAAGGCAGACCTTTCTAACAAGGTGTTTGCTATTGAGCCTAATAATCATGCAGTTTATTTAGATGTAAAGCAGTATTTAGCTAATCAACGTCAAGGAACTCATAAAGCAAAGGAACGTGGTGAGATTGTTGGCAGCACAAGAAAAATTAAGAAACAAAAGGGTACAGGTACCGCAAGAGCAGGTAGTATTAAGTCTGGAGTATTTAAGGGCGGAGGTCGTATTTTTGGACCAAGACCAAGAAATTACGGGTTTAAATTAAATAAAAATGTGAAACGTTTGGCTAGAAAATCTGCGTTGACGTTAAAGGCACAAGAGAAGGCGATAGTTGTATTGGAAGATTTTGATTTTAAAGAACCAAAAACTAAAGAATTTACAGCTGTTTTAAAAGCACTTAATATGGATAATAAAAAATCTTTATTTGTCTTGGGTAAGACAAATAATAATGTATATTTGTCCTCGCGTAATTTGAAAGACTCTGAGGTTGTAATCAACTCAGAACTAAGTACTTACAAGATTTTAAATGCTAATCAAGTTGTCCTTTTTGAAAGTGCAATTGAAGAAATCGAATCGAATTTAAGTAAATAATAATATAATGAGCATCTTAATTAAACCCATAATTACAGAAAAAGCTACTCTTGATAGTGAGACTAGAAATTGCTATAGCTTTTTAGTAAATATTAAAGCTAACAAGGTTGAAATAAGGAAAGCAGTGGAAGCTACTTATGGTGTTTCTGTTGATAAAGTGCGAACTATAAATGTCCGTCCAGATCGAAAAACCAAATACACAAAAACGGGGGTTCAACATGGTAAAACTAATGCTACAAAAAAAGCATTTATACAGCTGTCGGATGGTGAAACAATTGATTTATACGCTAATATATAATTAGAAAATGTCAGTAAGAAAATTAAAACCGATTACACCCGGACAGCGATTTAGAGTTGTTAATGGATTTGATGCCATTACTACTGATAAGCCTGAAAAAAGCCTATTAGCTCCAAAAAAACGTTCAGGTGGTAGAAATAGTCAGGGAAAAATGACAATGCGCTATAAAGGTGGCGGTCATAAAAAAAGATACCGTATTGTTGATTTCAAACGCAACAAAACTGGAATCCCAGCCGAAGTAGAATCTATTGAATACGATCCAAACCGTACAGCATTTATTGCTCTTCTAAATTATCAGGATGGGGAGAAAAGGTATATTATTGCACAAAGCGGATTAAAGGTAGGTCAGAAACTTTTATCTGGTGATGAGAAAGTTTCTCCTGAAGTTGGTAATGCAATGCCATTAAGTCAAATTCCTTTGGGTACTATAATTTCGTGTATTGAATTACGACCTGGACAAGGAGCTGTCATAGCTAGAAGTGCAGGTTCATTTGCTCAACTTATGGCTAGAGATGGAAAGTTTGCATCTGTTAAATTACCTTCTGGTGAAACTCGTTTGCTTTTACTAGATTGTTACGCAACTATAGGTGTAGTATCAAATTCTGATCATCAACTACAAGTTTCTGGTAAAGCAGGTCGTAGTCGTTGGTTAGGTAGACGTCCAAGAACAAGACCAGTAGTAATGAATCCTGTTGATCATCCGATGGGTGGTGGAGAAGGTAAGTCTTCGGGTGGTCATCCGAGATCTAGAAACGGTATTCCTGCCAAAGGATACAGAACCCGTTCTAAAACAAAATCTAGTAATAAGTATATTGTAGAACGTAGAAAGAAATAATTAAAATATGTCAAGATCATTAAAAAAAGGACCTTACGTTCATTATAAATTAGAGAAAAAAGTTTCTGCTAATGTAGAAGCAAATAAAAAAACTGTAATAAAAACTTGGTCAAGATCAAGTATGATTACTCCAGATTTTGTTGGCCAAACTATCGCAGTGCATAATGGTCGCCAGTTTGTTCCTGTATATATTACAGAAAATATGGTAGGTCATAAATTAGGAGAATTTTCACCTACACGTTCATTTAGAGGACATGTTGGTGCAAAAAATAAAGGTAAAAAATAAAGGCTATGGGAAGTCGAAAAAAAGAGATGGCAGACGCTATAAAGGCAAATAAGAAGACTCTTGCTTTTGCAAAGTTGAATAATTGTCCCACATCACCTAGAAAAATGCGTTTAGTTGCAGACTTAGTTCGTGGTGAAAAAGTAGAAAGAGCGCTAAACATTTTAAAATTTAGCCAAAAGGAAGCCTCCCGACGTTTAGAAAAACTTGTGTTATCTGCCGTTGCAAATTGGCAATCTAAAAATGAAGACTCAGATGTCGAATCCGCTTCTTTGTACATAAAAGAGATTAGAGTTGACGGTGGGACCATGCTTAAAAGACTTAGACCAGCTCCGCAAGGACGTGCTCATCGTATTAGAAAGAGATCTAATCACGTTACGGTTGTACTTGGAGCTAAAAACAATATTGAAACTAAATAATACATGGGACAGAAAACTAATCCAATAGGAAATCGTTTGGGAATTATCAGAGGTTGGGAATCTAACTGGTATGGAGGTAATGATTATGGCGATAAACTTGCTGAAGACGACAAAATAAGAAAGTATATTTTTGTCCGTTTAGCAAAAGCAAGTGTTTCTAGAATAATTATTGAAAGAACGCTAAAGCTCGTTACCATAACAATAACAACTGCTCGTCCAGGAATAATTATTGGTAAGGGCGGTCAAGAAGTCGACAAGCTTAAGGAAGAGTTAAGAAAACTGACTGCTAAGGACATTCAGCTTAATATTATTGAAATCAAACGTCCTGAGCTTGATGCTCATTTAGTAGCTGCTAGCATAGCTCGTCAAATTGAAAATCGAATTTCATACAAGAGAGCCATAAAAATGGCTATAGCTGCTACAATGCGAATGAATGCAGAAGGAATTAAAATTCAAATCAGTGGTCGTTTAAATGGTGCAGAAATGGCAAGAAACGAACATTATAAAGATGGTAGAATACCTCTCTCAACCTTTAGAGCTGATATCGATTATGCTTTAGTAGAGGCTCACACTACTTATGGTCGTCTTGGAATTAAAGTATGGATTATGAAAGGTGAAGTATACGGTAAACGTGAACTATCTCCTTTAGTTGGTTTATCAAAAAAGGGCGATCGAGGAGGTCGTTCAAATTCAAAAAGCAGACGTAGAAAGTAATTTTTTAAATAAAGCTAAATGTTACAACCAAAAAAAACAAAATTTCGTAAAGTTCAGAAAGGGCGCATGAAAGGTAATTCAGGCAGAGGCCATAGATTATCTAGCGGAATGTTTGGTATAAAATCATTGGACTCAAATTTTTTGACTTCTCGCCAAATTGAAGCTGCTCGTATAGCTGCCACTAGATATATGAAGAGAGAAGGTCAACTATGGATCAAAATATTTCCAGATAAGCCTATTACTAAAAAGCCTTTAGAAGTTCGTATGGGTAAAGGTAAGGGTGCTGTTGAGTATTGGGCAGCAGTTGTCAAGCCTGGAAGAATTTTGTTTGAGGTTGGAGGAGTACCAATTGAAATAGCCAGAGAAGCTTTGCGTTTAGCGGCACAAAAACTTCCAGTTAAAACTAAATTTGTAATTGCCAGAGATCACGAGGCATAATTAATTGATATTATGAAACAATCAGAAATTAAAGAATTGTCAACTGCTGAATTACAAGAGAAATTAAGTGAAATGAAGAAGTCGTTTTCTGATTTAAAAATGACTCATGCCATTTCACCGTTAGAGAATCCCATCCAGTTGCGCTCAATAAGAAGAAGTGTTGCTAGATTGGCTACAGAATTAATTAAAAGAGACGACCAATAATTGTATTTGCTGAATAGATGGAAAAAAGAAATTTAAGAAAAGAACGCATCGGGATCGTAACAAGTAACAAAATGATGAAATCTATTGTGGTTTCTGAAGTTAAAAAAGTTAAACATCCCATGTATGGAAAGTTCGTACTTAAAACGAAAAAGTACGTAGCACACGATGAACAAAATGACTGTAACGAGGGCGACACTGTTAGAATTATGGAAACAAGGCCTTTGAGCAAATCGAAATGTTGGAGATTAGTAGAAATTATTGAAAGAGCGAAGTAAATATGGTACAGCAAGAATCAAGATTAAAGGTAGCTGATAATACTGGTGCAAAAGAGGTATTAACTATCCGCGTGTTAGGAGGAACAAAGCGTAGATATGCTTCAATTGGAGATAAAATTGTAGTATCTGTTAAGGATGCTACCCCTAATGGGAATATTAAAAAAGGAGCTGTTTCAACTGCTGTTGTTGTTAGAACTGTCAAAGAAGTAAGACGGCCGGATGGGTCTTACATAAGGTTCGATGATAATGCTTGCGTTTTGTTAGATGCCTCAGGGGAAATGCGAGGGACACGAGTTTTTGGTCCAGTCGCTAGAGAATTAAGAGATAAAAAATTTATGAAAATTGTTTCATTAGCACCTGAAGTGCTTTAAACATATAAATTTATGGGAAAGCTAAAGATTAAAACAGGAGATACAGTAAGGGTAATAACGGGTGATCATAAGGGATCTGAAGGAAAAGTTATTAGCGTATTTTCAGATAAAAATAAAGCCATCGTTGAGGGTGTTAATATGATTAAAAAACATATGAAGCCAAATGCTCAAAATCCACAGGGAGGTATTGTAGAAAAAGAAGCTTCAATTCAAATCTCTAATCTTTCTCTTTTTAACTCCAGTGGAGAAACAACACGTGTTGGTTACAAAACAGAAGATGGAAAAAAAGTGCGTTTTACAAAAAAATCTAACGAAGTAATTTAAGAGTTATGACGTATACACCAAGATTAAAAAATGAATACAAAGAAAAAGTAGTTTCAAACCTTACTCAGGAGTTTAGCTACAAGAATATTATGCAAGTTCCTAAATTAACAAAGATTGTTATCTCAAAAGGAGTAGGAGCAGCAGTTGCTGATAAGAAATTAATCGATCATGCTGTTAATGAAATAACAACAATTTCAGGCCAAAAAGCTATTGCTACAATATCAAAAAAAGACGTTGCCTCTTTCAAATTAAGAAAAGGTATGCCTATTGGTGTAAAGGTAACCTTACGAGGAGAGCGTATGTATGAATTTTTAGATCGATTAGTGACATCAGCTCTACCTCGAGTGAGAGATTTTGGTGGAATTAAAGCTAGCGGATTTGATGGTCGTGGAAATTATAACTTAGGAATAACAGAACAAATTATATTCCCAGAAATTAATATTGATAAAATCAATAAAATATCTGGAATGGATATTTCTTTTGTTACCACAGCAGAAACAGATAAAGAAGCTAAATCATTATTAACAGAACTAGGGTTACCCTTTAAAAAGAATTAATCATGGCAAAAGAATCAATGAAAGCTCGTGAGATAAAGCGTGCTAAAACAGTTGCAAAATACGCTGCAAAGCGTAAAGTTTTAAAAGAAGCTGGAGATTTTGAAGGATTACAAAAACTTCCAAAAAATGCTTCTCCTGTACGAATGCATAACAGATGTAAACTTACAGGCCGCCCAAAGGGTTATATGCGACAGTTTGGAGTTTCAAGAGTCATGTTTAGAGAAATGGCTAATAAAGGTTTAATCCCAGGAGTAAAAAAGGCAAGTTGGTAAATTAGTTAAAATTATAAACTGGTTTAAGGTTCCATTAATGGAAAACCAAAACCGAAATTTAAAAATTATGAATACAGATCCAATAGCGGATTATTTAACAAGAATTAGAAATGCTGTTAGAGCAAATCACAGAGTGGTTGAAGTTCCAGCGTCTAATTTAAAGAAAGAGATGACTAAAATACTTTATGATCAAGGCTATATTTTAAGTTACAAATTTGATGACACTACAAGTCAGGGTAGTATTAAAATTGCTTTAAAATACACCAAGGACAATAAAGAGTCTGTCATTAAGAAAATACAAAGAATTAGTAAGCCTGGATTGCGTAAGTATGCAAGTTCAAGTGAAATGCCGAGAATTTTAAACGGACTTGGAATTGCTATCGTTTCTACATCACGTGGTGTAATGACTGGAAAGCAAGCTGAGCGTGAAAATGTGGGTGGAGAAATTTTATGTTACGTTTATTAATATTAAATATTTGAGGAATGTCTAGAATAGGAAAAAACCCAATTACAATACCAGATGGTGTGACAGTTAGTATTGATGATGATGTAATATCAATAAAGGGTAAACTTGGAGAGTTATATCAAAAATTTTCTCATGTTACTTTTAAAGTTGATAATAATATTATAACTGTTGAACGTTCATCTAATAATAAAGAGCATAGAGCAAAACATGGTTTGTATCGAGCACTTGTGTATAATATGATACAAGGTGTTACATATGGTTGGACTAAAGAATTAGAGCTTGTTGGTGTTGGTTACAGAGCATCAAATCAAGGTAATAAACTTGATTTAGCCCTTGGATTTTCACATAATATCGTTTTGGATATTGCTCCAGAAGTCAAAGTAGAGACAATTTCTGAAAAAGGTAAAAATCCAATAGTCAAACTAACATCTTTTGATAAGCAATTGGTTGGTCAGGTTGCTGCAAAGATCCGTGGGTTTAGAAAACCAGAACCATATAAAGGCAAAGGAATAAAGTTTGTTGGTGAACAAATAAGAAGAAAAGCAGGTAAATCAGCATAATAATAATATTTATGGCACTTACAAAAAATAATAGAAGACAAAGAATTAAAAAAAGAATTAAGAAGATAATTTCTGGTACCAATGATCAACCTCGTTTAGCAGTATTTAGAAGCAACAAGGAAATATATGCTCAAATTGTTAATGATGTCACAGGATTAACTCTTGTTGCAGCTTCAACAAGAGATAAAGTTTTGAGTTCTTCTAAGGGGACTAAAACAGAGTTAGCTGCCTTAGTAGGTAAATTAGTGGCAGAAAAAGCAATAAAGAAGGGTATCAATAAAGTTTCTTTTGACAGAGGAGGATATTTATATCATGGAAGAGTAAAATCATTAGCTGAAGGCGCAAGGGAAGCCGGACTTAAATTTTAAAGAATATGTATCAAAAATACAAAAGTGCAGAACTAGTTAAACCCAGTGGTTTAGAATTAAAAGATAGACTTGTTGGGGTTCAGAGAGTAACAAAAGTAACAAAAGGTGGTCGTGCCTTTGGATTTTCAGCAATTGTTGTTGTGGGGAATGAAGCTGGTGTTGTTGGTCATGGACTTGGTAAATCAAAAGATGTTGCTAGTGCAATCGCAAAAGCAGTCGAAGATGCTAAGAAAAATTTGGTTCGAATCCCAATTTTGAAGGGAACTTTACCCCACGGCCAAAAGGGCAAATATGGTGGAGCTCGGGTAAACTTAATCCCAGCTGCTCCAGGTACTGGGGTAATCGCTGGTGGTGCAGTTCGTATTGTGTTAGAAGCCGTAGGGATACACGATGTATTGTCTAAATCTCAAGGTTCATCTAACCCCCATAATGTAGTTAAAGCAACATTTGATGCTTTACTACAACTTCGAGATGCAAAGAAAATTGCTCGAGACCGCGGAGTTTCACTAGAAAAAGTTTTTAACGGATAATTTAGAATACGTTATGGGAAAAATTAAAGTAACAAAACAAAAAAGTGCAATCAATAGAACCAAGAGACAAAAGCTTACATTAAATGCGCTGGGTCTCAATAAAATCGGTCAAACTGTTGTACACGACGCTAGTCCTAATATTTTAGGAATGGTCAACAAAGTAAAACATTTAGTTTCAGTAACAGAAGTTTAAAAAAATTAAAAATTAAATGAATTTAAGTAATTTAAAACCTGCAAAAGGTTCAGTTCAAACTCCAGGAAAAAGAGTTGGTCGTGGGCAAGGTTCTGGAAAAGGTGGAACTGCAACTCGAGGCCATAAAGGGGCTAAGTCACGATCTGGATATTCTAGAAAGATTGGATTTGAGGGAGGTCAAATGCCACTTCAAAGGCGAGTTCCAAAATTTGGGTTTAATAATATAAACCGTAAGGAATACCAAGCGATTAATCTTGATACAATTCAATCTCTGGTAGATAACAAAAAAATTAAATCAACTTTAGATTTTGAATCAATTATCAATTTAAGATTAGCAAGGAAGAATGAACTAATTAAAATTTTGGGAAGAGGAGAATTAAAAGCAAAGCTTAAAATCTCTGCTCACAAGTTTACCGCCTCTGCAAAGGCTTCCATTGAAGCTGCAGGAGGTGAAGCAATAATGCTTTAAAAATTATACTATGAAGTTTATAGAGACATTAAAAAATGTGTGGAATATTACTGAACTCAAGGACAGAATTATACTAACCTTAGGTTTATTATTGGTCTATCGTTTTGGTGCCCAGGTTGTTCTTCCAGGTATTGATGCTTCCCAATTAGGGTCTCTAGCTTCTAATACTGACTCAGGACTATTAGGACTACTTAATGCATTTACCGGTGGGGCATTTGCAAAAGCTTCTGTCTTTGCTCTTGGAATCATGCCATATATTTCTGCCTCGATTGTAGTACAGTTAATGGGTATTGCAATTCCTTATCTTCAAAAATTACAAAAGGAAGGAGCAAGTGGACAAAAGAAAATTACTCAAATTACCAGATGGTTAACTATTGGAATCTGTTTAGTACAAGCACCAGCTTATCTTGCAAGTTTACCAAGTTTAATGGGAGGAACTCAAGCTTTTATCTTAGGTCAAAGCGGAGTTTTTTATTTTTCTTCTGTTATTATTTTGGTTACAGGATGTATTTTTGCCATGTGGTTAGGAGAAAAAATTACTGACAAAGGAGTAGGTAACGGAATTTCTTTACTTATTATGGTTGGTATAATAGCAACAATGCCTTTATCATTTGCACAAGAATTTGACTCTGCTGTTAATCAATCTCAAGGCGGACTAATTAAAATTTTAATTGAAATAGTGATTTGGTTTGCAATTATACTTGCATCAGTTTTACTTGTAATGGCTGTTCGTAGAATAGCTGTTCAATATGCTAGACGTACTGCCTCAGGTAGCTACGAAAAAAATATAATGGGTTCTAGACAGTATATACCACTTAAATTAAACGCTTCAGGTGTGATGCC
>Ga0115104_10758650_pt1 | contig 10068 bp, 13 predicted proteins | sample CN18umnscriptome_2_FD_89649 | JGI IMG/M metagenome (GOLD analysis project Ga0115104, IMG submission 89649) | Marine eukaryotic communities from Pacific Ocean to study complex ecological interactions - CN13ID_70_C50_10m_0.8um Metatranscriptome... | ecosystem: Environmental > Aquatic > Marine >...
GGCAGGAGGACGACAACCATTGAAAGCTACATTGGTTACATCGATCACTTTTATAACATCTAAACGATTCTTAAGAAATTCTTTGACTAATAGATTTCGAAAACGGCTAAACCCACGAACTTTTACAACAAAAACTTTAAATTGATGACGCTTTATTCTTTTCGCTGCTTCTTGAATGATTTGTAAAGCCTCTCTACGTATTTTCTTAAAACCCAGACCTGTTGACGAATAAATAGCCTTAACCTTATCCGTCGACGAACAACTCAAAACAAAAAAAATGTTATTCTTTGTAAAATAAACTTGAATAATACCTAACATCGCTTAATTGTTTTTGCATTTGTATGAGTTCGTTGACCACGAACGGGTAATCTTAAAAAATGACGAACTCCTTTATAACAACGTATAGAAAGTAGTCGTTTTCGATTTAACCAAATATAATAACTTAGTTTGTCTAGAATAAGAGGTGTATTATATTTTACACTTAAGAAAAGCAACTGGCGTTTTTTCGCAATAACTACGTGAGTGGGGCTTTTTGATGTAACCCCCAACGAAGCCAAAACTTGTTTTGCCGAGTAAGCTCCTACCCCGTAATACTTTTGTAAATTTTTCTCCAAAAATTTCTTATTTTCTAAATCTTTATTAAATAAAACAACCATTTTTGCCAAAGGAAGGACTTGAACCTCCAAATCTTTATGATATTAGAACCTAAACCTAACGTGTTTACCATTTTCACCACTTTGGCTGGGAAAAACAAAGCACATGAAATTTATCAAAATTACTAGTGTAAGTTTAACGCATCGTTTAGATAAATACATGATAGAACTGCAAACACATAAGCTTGAATACAGGCAACCATGGTCTCTAAACCCATTAAAATAACAAGAATAATTAAAGGAACGACATGAGCGATAAAGATCAGTCCGCTACCTAGTAACATTGACCATGAGAAGCCCGCGATAACCTTTAATAATGTGTGTCCAGCCATCATGTTTGCGAACAAACGAACGCCTAAACTAACAGGACGTACCAAATAAGATACAAGTTCAATAGGAATAAGAATAAAAGCTAAAGCTAAAGAAGAACCTGCAGGTAAGAATAATGATAGTGCGTGAAAACCGTGCTCACGTACAAGAATTATATTAATCCCAATAAAAGTTGCTAATGCAAGTGCGAATGTTACAATTAAGTGGCTTGTAATGGTGAAGCTATAAGGTACAAGACCAATCACGTTAGCGATTAAAAGAAACAAGAACAGGGTAAATATAAATGGAAAATATTGCTGACCACGAGGACCTACGTTATCTAATAACATACCTAAAACAGTTTCATATAAAATTTCAATAATATATTGCCACTTTGATGGAAGAATACGTAAATTAGAGTCAGGTCCACATAACATAGAAAACAATAATGCGAAAAAGAAAATGCCTAAACAGATAATTACTGTCGCATTTGAGATAGATAAATCTAAAGCTCCTAAACGGAAAGCACAAACAGGAATAATTTGAAATTGCTCTAAAGGGGTTGATAATAAGAACATCTTTATTTAATTTTAACTTGCCCACCAATAAATGGTTACAAAAAGAAATAACCAAACAACATCAACGAAGTGCCAGTACCACGCTGCTGCTTCGAAACCGAAATGGTGCTCTTTAGTAAAGTGGTGGTTATATAAACGAACGGTACAAACAGTTAGAAAACAAGTACCAATGAAAACGTGGAAGCCGTGGAATCCGGTAGCCATAAAAAAAGTAGACCCGTAACAACCGTCTGAAATACTAAATGGAGCGTTATAGTACTCAAACACCTGAAAACCTGTAAAAATTGCAGCTAAAACAACTGTAAGAATTAAACTTAAGATTGCGGGTTTACGGAAGCCTGCACAAATAGCGTTGTGAGCCCAAGTAACTGTAGCACCAGATAGTAGAAGAATCATGGTGTTAAGAAGCGGAACTTCCCAAGGTGATAACACATCAATACCATTTGGAGGATAAATACCACCAATATCATGAGCTGGTGATAAACTTGTATGAAAAAACGCCCAGAAAAAAGCGAAGAAAAACATGATTTCTGACACGATAAATAAAAGCATACCCCATCGCATACCAATTTGCACATCTGCTGTATGCTGACCCTCAAAAGTTGCTTCGCGGACAATATCACGCCACCAAACAAACATAACATATAAAATAGTTACGAAGCCGGTGAAAAAACAGGTTAGACCACCAGAATAACAATGTGCGTACATCGCAAAACCAATAGCCATAGAAAAGGCACCAATAGCAGTAACAAACGGCCACGGTGAAGGATCAACTAAATGAAAAGGGTGTTTTTGATTATTTTTAAAAGTAACGTTTAGAGTGTTCATCAGACAAAAATTTTGTTATTAGCCAACTTTTAAAGCACGAGTCTTTAAGAAAAGTTGAACCAATGAATTCATATAAGAAGGTAGAATGGCTTGACGAGGTGATAATTTATTCTCACCTGCTAACCACTCTGAGCGTGACTCTAATGAAGTGTTAACACCACTTACTAGAGAACTTGATAAAGCAATAAATTCTTTATCATAAGATCCCATAACTGAAGCAGCTTCTGCTTTCATTGCAGCGCTCGATGACATATCTTGCTGTAATTTTTTTGCTCGCGCTTTTAAAACAAGAGTTAATTTTGGGATGATGGTTCCTAATACAAAGAAGTAAAAACCAAAGAAAACAAGTGTAAACCAAAATAATTGATTAAAAAATGTAACTGTATCAAGTTGAGGCATGATTTTTTTTATTTCAAACTAGTATTACCAACTAGCTTTATAAGCACCTTTTATAAAGCCTCGTGCTTGATAAGAGGCTATGACTAAACGATTTAGTCTTAAACAACGGAGAACGGTTCGCGATTTACCGTTTACATTGCAACGGTTATTTAGGCGACTCTGATGGTTTTCAAACGCTAAAAATCGCTTCGAAACACTCCATCTAACAGCTAACGCAAGATTGCTTTTTGAAACCACTGTTTTTAAGACTCTGTTTTGAATTTCCATATTATGGCAATCAAGACGTTTTGGTATATCTAACCTTAGACGCATTTAAAATCAATTACCAATCTAGACCACCAATCTTCCAAACGTAGATATAGCCCACAATCAATTCAAATAAAAAATCGATCATAATCCAAAATCCATGAGCGTTAATACTGCTTAAGCTAACGCCCCATGGAAAAAGGAACATGGTTTCTAAATCGAACACAACGAAAAGAATCGCAATTAAATAAAATTTAACATCAAAACTATTTCGTGCATCCTCGTAAGGATCAAACCCACATTCGTAAGCTGATAATTTTTCAACGTCAGGACGTTGAAAAGCAAGTAAGTATGAAAAACCAAAAATAACTAAAGATAGAACAACACTTAAAACGAAAACAATTAAAATAGGCGCGTAAGCGTGAAAGAATGGAGTCATATTTAAATATTACAAGAATAGCGACATCGCCATTTTATAAGATAATAAGTTTAACAGTAAAGGATCATAAAATAGAAAGACAATGGCAAAAAAAGACAATGTAATTACTGTTGCTTGAGCAGCTGATAAGGGCGCGTAGAAAACCCACTCTTTATAGCTACTTTCGAAATAAGCGGATTTGATTAATCTAATATAATAAAAAGTAGAAATCACACTTGTTAAAATAATAAAGGATGCGATAGTGAAAAATCCTGAATTTAAGGCTGATTGGAAAATACCTAACTTCGCGTAGAAGCCGATAAGAGGAGGAACACCGGCTAATGAAAACAAACAAATAGCCAAAATAATAGCTAAAGTTGGGTTAACTTTTACCATAGCTCCTAAATCAGCAATTGTTGCGGTATGGGCTCCCACAGAATCAGCACGTTTCAACACTGAGACAATGCCCCACATAGCTAATCCGGTTATCATGTAAGCAAATAGATAGAAAAACACCGAACTAACACTTTCCACGGTAAACATTGAAACCCCTAATAACAAATAGCCTACGTGATTAATACCACTATAAGCTAATAGTTTCTTCAAACGTTTTTGTTTGAGAGTAACGAAAGAACCGACAATAACTGAACAAATGGATGAAACTAAAATAGCTACACCCCAAATATCAGAACTGGTGGCTAATGCCCCGTAAACACGGAACAATAAAACCATAATACTTATTTTCGGTACAATCGCAAAAAAAATAGTACTATTTAATGGAGCACCTTCATAGACATCCGGTGACCAAATGTGAAATGGTGCTGCAGCAAGTTTAAATAACAATCCAATTAAAATTAAAAAGAAAGCGATGTCTGCTAAAGTTTTGAAATCCGTAGACTCAAATAGCAACAAACTCAGAATAGAGAAATTTGTGGTACCAAAAAAACCGTACAGCAACGAAACACCAAATAATAATAAAGTAGATGAGAACGAACCTAATAAGAAATACTTTAACCCTGCTTCAGTTGAGTAGGCCGAATCACGTTTAAACGCGGCCATTAAATAGAAAGCGAAGCTTTGAATTTCAAGAGCAAGATAGGCCGTTAAGAAATCCGCAGAACTGATAAGGACTAACTGACCAAATATAGCTAACGCCACAATAACGAAATATTCGAAGTTATTGATCTGATAAGTCTTTACATAACCGGATGAAATAAACAAACATCCGATTGAACTTACCAACACACTAATCTTAGCAACAGTCGATAACCCATCAACTACAAAGACGCCGTTAAATACAGAACCTGACGCTAATGGATTGTGAATAACTAAAACTAAAGTTAATAACAACGCCAAAATTAGAAGATAACCGACATTTGTTGCTACTAACGGATAACGATAGCTGCGGGATAAACTGACAAAAGACCCAAAAAATAAGAGTCCGATGATTGACGAACACAAAAAAAGTTCTGGTAGAACTAACTTAATATTGTTTTCAAAAGCGTATGAGAAAATCATGATTTTTTTTTTGATCTCGAGACTCTTTAAAAGAGAAGACCGAAGACCTTGATTGTGAAGCACGAATCTGCTTATCACATACGGAACACCAGCGTGTTTCGTAATTTTTTTTTTGAATTTTAACTTTTTTTAGAGCTTATGCTTTGCTCTAACGGATTTATATCGCTAAACAAGAGTATACTATTTATAATTCAACCAAACTTTAATACCAAATGTACCGTATTTTGTAAAACAAGGCACGCTATAGTAATCAATGAAATGATCTGTCGACTGCAATCCGATTACTCCCACTCTGATCTGCTTTGAGCGCGCCCGATTATGTCCATTAAAACGACCACTTAAAAGCACGCGCACCCCTACAATACGAGAGGAAGGACGTTTTTTAACTAAAACTAACAAAAAAAGTAAGAAGTTTTTAAGAAAAGAAATAAATGCGTTATGGTTTCTACTAGAACGCAGTTCTAACTTGATATATTCTGCTAATAAACGTGCTCCAGAATTAGAAAAAACCAAAACAGATAAAACATGATTGCTTATAGAATGACAGAACGCTGAATACTTAAAATCTGAGAATTCAACAGCACGGGATATTCTTTTAAATCGTAGCGAATAAATTTTCTTTAAGTTAAAGCACGATACCGTAATTACTTTCGCACCTGTCAAGTTCGCGATTCCTTTTAATAATACAGATTCGAATTGACTTGTTCCCACTTCTAATGAAGACTCATCAGTCTTCATTTTTACTTTTTTGAAAAATGAAGGTAAATATAGATATTTTATAACCACAGTAACAACGCCACCTAAAGATTGTTCAACAGCAATTGTATGAACTAGGAACAATTTATTAGGAAAAAAGAATGAAACAAAATTAAACACTTTTAAAAAATGATAATTACTATACAAATAGTTAACGTTTGCCACGGACATTTGATCTTTTTTTTGAAACTGTGAATTTTTGGGACAAGTAAAACTCGCCTACTCGGTGACCAACCATTGGTTGGGAAACTTTGAAAGTAATCAATGTTTTCCCATTAGAAATGCTCAATGACGAAGACACATCCGATGGGAAGATCATATTTGACTTTGAAAGGTTTATATGTGCAGCTGGAGCTTTCCACTTTGAACGAGACATAAGAATAGATTAACGGTTATAGAAACTTTTTATATTTTCGTATTGAAACGCAAAACCAGAAAAATTAGAAAAACGGCCATACGAGTGAAGAAACAAAGAATTAAGAACGAACGCCTGAGTTCGGTAATTGATATCGACATCAAAGAATAATGGAGTTGGAAGGGAAAAACGGTCTTGGTTAAGACAATCTTGTGGAAAGAATAGACGTTTTGTCACAACAACTAAATCACCAGGTTTTACTAAATAACTACCACAAGTAATAGGAGCTGAACCAACCTGCACAAATCGATGTTTAATTAATTGGCGAACAAAAAATAAACTAGGGACCGGAAACAATCTAAAAATAAGAAAATCGATGCGAGACCATATCTCGTTTAGCGCCTGCCAATTTCTCTTTGAACGAAATAATTGTTTTAACAAACTATTTTTCAAAAACACAGCAAGTTTAAAGCGTTGCTTTGCTGTGAGTAAATTCTTGTAACGTTTGTTTAACGAAACCGGTGATTTAGGTAAAACCACAACATCGTTGCGAACTATACGAGGTCTAAACAATTTCCACCCGCGTCGACGTTGCGATGATGTTTGCATTAATCTTTGTTTGATCGATGCTTGTCTCGAAGAACGCTTTTGCTTTATAAGTTTATCGGTTTTAAAGATTCTAATAGATGAAAAAACTTTATATTTAACTAAAAACTTAAGTTTAGGTCTTATACGGATAGATTTTGATTGACTCATTATCGTGCAAAAAAGGTGTATTTTACAACAAAGACAAAAATAAAATCTTCGAGTAAAAATGTGTTGACTTTTGGAATATAATAAGAAGCGCCTTCGGGCGCGTTGATAGTATTCAAGCAAAAAAGAACAATTGGCAGGTTTGACGAGACGAATTCTTTAATAACGAAAAAATTGGTGACCCCAAACAATAAAATCAAGTCGGGTTTGGAATTAAATCCAGTGAGCAATTGAAAGCCACTCTTTGAAGATTTTTTACCAGCAATCTCTAATAAACGAGCCCGATTCATTAATGTTCCTGGAGCCCAATATTTTTCTTGACATAAAGATACACGATGACGTGTTTTTAGAATCAGCGCGGTCATTTGCAGCAGAAAATATGGAGACGTATTTTCTGCGAACATCACGAATACGTGCTGCTTCTGTCCCAGGAAGCTGTCCACCAACCTTAAAAGTTTTACCGTCAAAGTAATTACGAGACTATTGTTAAGCACAAGATTCTGGTAGTAACGACCTAACACAAACCCATACAAAGCTTTATTAGAAGCAGGTAGAAAGAAATTTCCGGAATTTAATAAACGTACTAAAAGTTTTAGTTGCAAGGAATGTTTAGAATTTAACATTAAACTTTTTTTTTACTTGGTTTTGGAATAAATAAAGGCGCTTGTTTTAAAAAGATACCTTTCTGTTTATAAACATTATAAGGTTTAAGACGAAACAATAGATTCAAAATTGCGGATAATTTAGCTTGGTCTTTACTTTCAAATAAAATCACGTTATTTTTTAAACGTAAAAGGAAAACCCCAAGATAAATTGGAATCGCCACCTTATGAGAATAACTGATTTTAAAATTTAAAAATTGGCGATTTCTCGATGCGAAAAATTCGGCTCGGTAACCTAATCCTTTCACAGTAACCTGCTTTTTATGTCCACGAGCAGTCAGTGCGATAAAAAACTTATAACACTTTAATACGTAGCTTCGGGTTTCGAATAAAAACCAGAGCGCATAACAAACACGTGCTAGATAAAATTTTATCACACGGCTTTTGGACGTACCTATAAAATTTGCGTACTAATCCAGCAACAAAATATCAGGTAGTTTAAAGCAATTCACGATTTTTATTTCGTTAATACAGCTTATCCTTGTTCTTTCTTATAAATTGAAAGAACTATTTTTAGTTTTTATCATACAGATAAATTTGAATAGCGGAAAATAGAAGTTCACGTCGTTGAGCTCATCGACTCTGCCTGTATCTTTGCAAAGTTTCTCGTGACGACATAACATACGCTTATTCAAAGATAATCACATTGTTGATCGATAAACTCTCTTCAATGTTTTTTAAACAGCTATCAAATATTATTACTAAAAACTTGACTGTTTATTGTATTTTAATTGCCAATGAGCAACTATCTTTTTTAACAAGATTCTGAATGAAAACGTCTAAACCACACAATACAGCTAATTGTTTGATGAGATGAATTTTTAGAAAAGCTAAAAGGTGCTTCACGACGCTTGTCGGAGCATTTGATAACACAACCGTGCGTAAAATATTGTTATCTACACGAAGAGTAACCATAGGTTCAATCGGGCAGCGTAAAATACCTCCGCCGGGATTTAGAAGTAACAAAGTTTTAGCTTTATAAACAAGACAAACGTTATTGGGAAGAGGGAAAGAAAGAAAGAATAATCGCATTAGTTAGTTTTAAGCAATGAACAATAGTAGTTCGCCACCTGTATTTAATCTTTTAGCATCACTTAAAGTGTGATAACCAAAAGGCGTACTAAGAAAAATCACACCTCCGTTGGAGTTAGTTAACCAAAGATGTTTGTAGGTTATAAATTTTTGCACGGCCGAAGTCGAAAACGTACATAACTTATCAATTGGTCCATGCGACCCTACCTGATGTTTCAAGTTAATCTTTAATACCAAACCATTAGACGAGCGGTGTTTTAATAAACAAAAACCGCTAATATAACCAGTTTTATAGAAAAGTGCGACTAATTCTAATATCTGCTTAGTAGGTTTTAAATAAAGATGTTTTTGCTTGTTTTTATGAGCACACTTTAAACTCACAAAGAATAGGAAAAGAGCCATTTAAAGGGTTATAGTAACGTTAAAATAACTAGAAAGTTAATTTATTTATGTTTAATCATGGCTGATTCAAGTACACCTAAACCTGGTAAAATAGCACAGAAGAATAAGAAATATAAAACAGTAGCAATTTGACCAACTTCGATATAAGGAGACTCAACAACTTTTTGACCAATCCAACCTAAAATCACGAAATCAGCGAATAGAAACCAGAATAATTTACGGTAAATTGGACGGAAAGTTGAGCTTCTTACCTCAGATTGATTAATAAAAGGAATTAAGAAAAGCACCACAATAGCACCAAACATTGCAAGAACACCACCTAATTTATCTGGGATAGAACGTAAGATAGCGTAAAATGGTAAGAAATACCACTCTGGTACAATATGAGCTGGAGTTACCATTGGATTTGCTGGGATATAGTTATCAGGGTGTCCTAATAGATTAGGGTAATAAAATAAGAACACTGAGAAAAACACAACAAATAATAATGCATTGAATAAATCCTTAACATAACAATATGGATAAAATGGGATCTTGTCTGTTGAAGAATCAATACCTAATGGATTGTTTGAACCATCTTTGTGTAATAAAGCAATGTGTACAATTACTAATCCGGTGATGGCAAACGGTAAAAGGTAGTGAATACTGAAGAAACGGTTCAGAGTAGCGTTATCAACACTAAAACCACCCCATAACCACTCAACAATAGACGGACCTACGATAGGAATAGCAGAAACTAAGTTAGTAATAACAGTAGCACCCCAGAACGACATTTGCCCCCAAGGTAAAACATAACCCATAAACGCAGTTCCCATCATAAGTAGGAAAATAAGAACACCCGAACACCATAAATGTTGACGTGGATGCATGTATGAACCGTAATATAGACCACGGAACATGTGGGAGTAAACGATAATGAAAAACATTGAGGCGCCGTTAGCGTGTATGTAACGGATTAACCAACCGTTGTTAACATCGCGCATAATGTGTTCTACACTTGCGAAAGCTAAATCAACGTGGGGGGTGTAGTGCATGGCAAGAAAAATACCAGTAATTAATTGAATTCCTAAACAAATAGAAGCTAAAAGACCAAAACTCCAAGCCCATGTAATGTTAATTGGGGTAGGATAATCAATAAGGTGGTTGTCAACGACAGCTA
>Ga0115104_10558895_pt1 | contig 10055 bp, 15 predicted proteins | sample CN18umnscriptome_2_FD_89649 | JGI IMG/M metagenome (GOLD analysis project Ga0115104, IMG submission 89649) | Marine eukaryotic communities from Pacific Ocean to study complex ecological interactions - CN13ID_70_C50_10m_0.8um Metatranscriptome... | ecosystem: Environmental > Aquatic > Marine >...
CTGGATACTATTCTTACCGCAGTATCAGAGTTGCTAACATTACACGCAGTTATAGTATTTATTTTTAAAATTTTATTAGAACTTGCTCCATTTTCTAATGCACTATCAAAATGACTTGTTGTGAGGAGATATGTATTTGCTTTAGCCAAAATACTAGTTGTTGAAACAATATTTGGATTTGCCATTAGCTTATCTCTTCATAAGAAATAACAACTCCAATATTATTGTTTGAACTAGAGCGAACTCTTAAATCTCTATCTTCTGGCAAATAAAGCATTGCACTTTTTGACGTTAAGACAAATGTTGTATTTGTCGGTAAATTTATATTTTGGCAAAGCGTAGTTGCTAAAGTATTTGTACTATTCACAAACATTTCACAAGTTACAGTAGATTCTACCCTTGCACAAAATAAGATTGTATTGATTTTAAAAATCTTATTGCTACTAGCAGAGTTTGTTGTAACGGTAGAATTAGTCGTTGTTATATTATGCAAAAAATCTGTTTTGCCAAATATGTTTGCAACATTAACAATGTTTGGGTTTGCCATTTATATACCTTTATCCAAAAACAATTGCCATTGCAATTGCCTTTCCTGTAGTCACTCCACCACCAGAATCTGCAAAGCTAAGAACTCCATTGCCATCAGTCTGTAATGTTTGTCCAGCAGTTCCATCTAATGAAGGCAAAGTAAATCTATACACATTACTTCCTGCGTTACCGCTTTCTGATGGGTAGAATGTGTTACTCGTATTCACATCATAAAAAACATAACCGCCATTACCAAGAATAAATCTAAGTGGGTCTGTTTTTGTTGCTGGACTAAACTGAAGATACTCCGTACCAACAACACCTCTTAAATTTCCATTACGAAATGTACTATTTTGAAGAGTAGCGGTTGCAGTTCCAAAGCTACTTGTTCCGTCAAACACAGAAGCAAGACTAGTCGCTTCTGCTGTTCCAGAACTTTGACCTAAATAAATCGTAGCAGTACCAGCAGATATTTCTAGCTTGTCATTATTAAGATTGGTAAAGTTCGCATCAACTTCGTTATTTGTTAATGGGCTTCCTTTGCCTGACCTAGTTGTAATTGTTGACATATTATGATGCCGACAATGTTAATGTCCATGTAAGAGAGATTGCATCTGTAGAACCTTTATTAATTACTGCAAAGGTTGTTCTACAAAGCATATCTCCACCTGATGAAGCGTTAAACAATCCAGCTTCAACTATAGCTCCAGTTGCTTCTCCTCCAGCAAATGAACATACATATTGAACCTTCTCATTATTTGAGCCTGTAATAGTTGTTGAAGTTAAACTTTTTCTTGAGCCTAGTACAGAACCTAAATCTGTATCTCCACTAGCTGGACTAGTAGAACTAGAACCACAAGCCATGTGGCTCATTACATTCTTTGAAGTATCTTTCATCCTACTTACAACATAAGCAAGACCAGAGTTTACAACCAAGTTTGGAACAATCTTGTTTTGTATTATTACTCCGTTCTTATCTGTGTGAAGAATCTCTAATGTTCCCTCAATACGCATTTTTGATTGAAGTGAATCGGCAGATTCATGTTTATCAATCGGTGGATTTGGGTTTGTTGAAAGCTTAGTTTCTTTTGCCACCATAACTTATTTACTCCTATTAAAATGTTTGTGTGGATTCAGCATAGTTTCCATTGCTTCCGTCAAAATAATCTATTGCGTAATCTGGAAAAGAAATCTCTCCAGAATCACTCATAGTCATTGAGTCAGACAATGATGTTTGTATGTCAATTGTTAATACTTCTGATATAGACATTGCATCTGCAACAATCTTATCGGTGCTTAACTGTAAATTTTCTGAGACAAGAAAGGTTTCTTCTGGCGACCTGAAAAATTGTGCGGTTAAATTTAAATCATCTGCAAAGGATGCAGATTCAGAAATAACTTTATCTACTTGAATAGAATTTATTTCATCTGTAAAACTAAGTGTTTCTGTTAAGCCTTTAGACACAGAAGCAAACAATGAATCAGTTGCTACAAATGAATCCGATAAAGACTTAGTAAGAGTAAAACTTATACTATCTGATATAGAAAACAAATCAGATGCAACTTTATCAAAACTAAATCTTACTGTTTCTGAAATACTTATCCCATCAACTAATACTTGAACCTCAACAAAATCTCCTTGCAAAGAAGTAATTACAAGTTCTATCGTATTAGCACTTGCAGATATTTGATTTGCTAAAGATAAAAAATTTAAAGAGGTTGTATTAGAACTGGATTCTAAAAAATCAGCAGAATGCGATTGTGTTAATTTAATTACATTTGGACTACTTGTAATGTTACTTGAATCAAGACTACCAACTAGTTTTGTAACAGTAGCGGAAAAACTGGAGCTCATGCAAAGTCTTCACGAATCTTAAACTTAGCAAGGTCAAATATTGTTTGTCTAGTTGAGTCATTAAAAACAACTTCAATCTCTCCTTCGTAGTCTCCAGCATCTTGAACCAAATCTGTGTTCTGCCATACTACTGTTGCTAAACCAGCAGAGCCATCTGATATAACCATTTGACGACTAAACAAAGTTGAACTAGAACCTACTGCTCTAAAGTGCAAAGTAACAGTTGCACTTGAAATATCAATAGGAGTATCGTTTTGTTTAATAGTGAACTGAACATGTGGCTTGGTGTCGCCTTGAACTAATTTAATTTTCTCTGCCATTTTTATAATCTCGGAATATTAATTTTTATTTGTGAACGCACAAAACCTCTAGTCGCTAACTGTTTTGTTTTATTGATACCTTGTACAAATCTCTGAAGATGAACTCCAGCCATTTGTAGATTTGTAAATTTATTATTTGGAATCATCATCAGTTTTGACAAAGCACCATCTGCAATAATTTCTGCATAGTCCTCATAGAAAACATCTTCAACAGTAGTAGCACTTCGAGTTGGCTTTAATGCAACTCGCATTGTCAAACTCTGGGCTATAGTTTCATCAGGAACTGGTAACAAAGTAAATGTTCTTTCATCTTTTTGAAATATATTTCTAGGATGACCTTTTGTAAAACTATTATCTTTGTTTGCAAACCTGTTATATATAGTTGGGTCTTTAATACTGTCTGGCGAAATAGGTTCTAATGCTTTACCTTGACACCATGCATTTACAATTTTAATTACTAAGTGATTGTTAACTGGTGGTTCAAATTCATAATCTGATATATCTTTTACAATTGTTACTGGGTCGTGGTCTCTTTCTAAAATCATAGTTCTTTCACTAAACTCAATAATCGAACTCATTAAATTAGTATCAATTGTTATCTCAGGACATCCGCTAACATGAGGAACTATGTATGGATAAAAACTTGTTAAGGTAGCCATTATGCATCTGCTCCAGCTTCTTTAGGCGGTACTCCAGATTGATTCGCAACATTTGGAGAACTCACATATTTCATTCGTTTATCAATACCAATAGAACTTGCAAATAAATTAAAGTGCGTAACTGCTCTTTGGGCATTGCCTGTATACTCTGCATCTTTGCTGTAAGCACGATACAAAATATAATCGTATAAAGTATTGGTATGTAAATCTTCTTTCGCCAATACTGTTGTTGAATCCAAGTCTGATGAACCAATATCAACAGGAGACTTAGAATATAAAATTTCTAATTTATGTCCACCGCCTGATGCTGGTGGGTATACATAAAAAGTTTTTGGACTACGTTCGTCAAACATAAAATTAACGATTGCAGTTGTAGAAGTAGTAGAATGCCAATCAGGATTTTGTGCATCAAGGACTTCTCTCTCTACGAGTCGAACAACTCTTCCGACAACATCGGACGAGCTATAATTTCTAATTGCATCTATAAACCTATTACCATCAGAAGGAATAGATTGTTTTGTACCAGCAACCAAAGCAATAGATGAATGCTCAGAATAAATATCTGGTTTATTAATTGCGAGTTCTCTTCTTCCATCATTTAGATAACGCAAAAGTTCAGTCGATACCCAACGTACATTACCAACGTCTTGAAGAGTATCCGCAACTCTTGTGAAAATATTATTCGGTGTCAAAGCCATTTTTATTTATCCAAGTAACATAGGGTAGGGGGGCAAGCCCCCCATCCTATTAACTACGAGTTAACCTTAACCTGGATAACAGAATAGCTCTGTCAATGCTTCTGGCTTAACAACTTTGAAGCCATACACATTTAGACCACGAACTAATTGTCCAAAGGTTGAAGTAGAACGCAATGTTTCCATTCTCGTAAACTGAGAAGCAAACGTAGTTGCATCTTTTGTACCAGCAAATACAGATGTTGCTGTTGAGTTACCACTATCTTCATCAGTAATACTGGCTTGCGTTGGTAAAAGATTAGAAACATAAACCGTAAAGCGGTCAATCATTCCTAAACGACCATTTCTCAAAGGAGTCATTTGGTCTCCTGTGATAGATGCATCTTTTAAGTCTGACTGCTTGATACGAGAAGCGAACCAAGCTGGAACGACTAAGAATCGTCCATCTTCTGGTGCGTTCTGCTCATCAAGTACCTGACCAAGTTCAACGACATGTGAAATAACATCAGCAGTAGTTACTTTTCTACAAGACTTAGTACCTGTAGATGCACCTAAGTTAATGTTATTTGATATCTTACCAGCAGTAGTACCAATGTTATCAGCAGAACCAGCACCAGCAAGTCCAGCAAGAACTTGTGTGTCAATTGCAATCTTCATCTGCTGTGAAGCATCGTTAGTAAAGATATCCATAAGACGTAAATCAGCTTGCACCTCATCAACATCATCAACGATTGTTTGAAAGTACTTACCCTTGTCTATCAAAAGTTCTACTAAACTTGTAGTAGGAACTTGAGAAGCAAGAGTCTCGCCTTTTTCATAATCATTGATTGTGATAGACGGCACGGTTCTAATCTTTACTTTGTCACCTTGCTCAGAAATACTCCCTTCAAAATCGTTATTCGTGATTTCAGAAAGGACGGTTGTGTCATAAAATTTGACTTGAAGTTTACCTGACCAAATCTCAGGAATAAACTTACCTACATACTCGTCTGTGCCACCATTTCCATAGTAGCCACTTGTAATTGCTACAGACATAATAAATCTCCATTAAAAAAAATTAAATTATCCAGTCCGAATTCTTCCTTCAGACTGTGCTTTAAAAATATCTTGCTCAATCCTTTTAGCTTCAGCCTTATTTATTTTTCCAGCCCTGACCTGTGCATAAAAATTTACCAAATCTCGATTTGTATAATATTTTTTTGTTGGCGGTACTGAAGTTCTCCCAGTTGATTTAGGAGTAACTTGTTCTTCTAAAGAAGGTTTTGAAGTTGAAGGCTCTGGTTTTGTCTGCCCAAAATATGAAATAAAAAAGTTTGCTACTCTTACTGAATCAAAATTACTATGAGCTTCAGTTAACAATTCTTGTCTCGTCCGACCAGAAAAAGTATCTACTTCATTTAACCAATTTAAAAAACCTTGGTCTTCATTCTTAAGTCTCCATTCTGGAAACAAGTTAGATAATTTCTCATCGAATTGAAGTTCTCGACTAGTTGTTTGTTGCTTTTGTAAATTGCTTAAATCATTCTTTAAACTCTGTACTTCACTATTATTTTGCGTTTCATTCAAAACTTCTCTTGAAGCCCTTTTCATTACATCAATCAAATCATCGCCAAACTGCTCACGGTCTTTGTCGGTAACAAGTGGAATCAATTCCACTTTGGGCTCTTCAGTTTTGTTTTGAAGAGTAGCAACTTCTAGTTTCAAAGAATCTAATGCTTCTTTTAAGCTCCTATTTTCCTGTGCCATTCTTGGCACTTCAGCATTATATTTACCTTCCAATACTTTGTACTTCTGTTCAAAGTTTGGGTCAGCAACAGGTTCTGTTTTTGGCTCTTCTACAACTGGTTCAGATTCACTCTGTTCAGTTATAGCTCTACCAATTTCAGGTTCTGTTACCTCGGTATCTACAGGCTGTGAAATAGTTTGCGTAACAAGTTGTCGTTTCGCTTCTTGAGTAGGAGCTTCGTTAGAAGTATTCCCATATTGTTTTTCATAAAGTTCTTTTGCAATCTTTTCAGCTTGCATTACTGATTTATTTTTCTTAGGCATGTCTTCTCCGTGAGCCTTCCTTCGTGCATAGGAGCCTTAATAGGTTTTCCAATTGCCTACGCAAAGGTATTCTCGGTTGTGTTAAAAAATTACTACTTGATTAATTTAATTAAGTCTCGTAAAGCAAGGGCATAGCCTTGCAACTTGTGAGTTGGAATTGCCTGTGCAGACTCTTCTAAATCCTCAAGCTTTCTTTTACGTAATTCAATTAAATATTCTGTGAAATCATTAAACTCTTTATGTTGTTTTAATGACCTTATTATTTGATTGACTGGTTTCACTTCTTGAAATTCTCCTTCTGCCACATCATGCTGTCAGGACATCCGTCCATTCCATTATGATAATATCCAGAAGCGTGTACAGTTTTGTGTCCTATTTGACCACCATCAGCATAGTAGGATTTCTTATTCTTACTGCCGACCATACCACCATACATATATCCAACAACACCACCTTCTGCCATTGTTGTTCTTGGATTTTGTTTGTCAGGGTTTCCTTTTGCATACCCAGTATATGAAGCACTATTTTCAAATACCTTTGGCATGCCATCTTCCGAAAATTCTTGTGGTTTATATTTCCCATAATCAGCATCATCCGAAGGTAAAACTTCTTTTGAATTCTTAGGCATAAGGTCTAACAATCTTTGATTCATCGTTTTTGTATTTTCTAATTGTTTTTGTGCAAGAGCATCTCTCTTCTTTTCTCTTTCTTTATGAAACTTTTGCTGGTCGTATTGCATTTTTCCAGCTATTGCTCCAGCTAATACTTGTCCAATACTCATTGTTGTTGCCCTCCTTCTGGTGGTAATTGTTGTACCTGTTGTTGTTGTGGTTGTGGTTGTTGCATTTGTTGTTGTTGTATCTGTTGTTGTTGTTGCATAAGCTCTGCCATTTGTTGTTGAGCTTTCATTTCTTGAGGGTCTGGAATTAACTTATCAATATCCATGTTAAGAACTTTTGCAGTTTCTCTTAAGAGTTCTGCTCTTCCAGCCTGACCCATAATCTGAAGGTCAACAGGATTCGATGTGAGTTGTAAAAACTCATTTCTCCTTTGTTGTACAGATTCTTTTAATAATGTTTTTATGATTCCTGATGCGATAATTTTCATATCGCCTTTGATTGTTGGGTCGTCATCATAAATCATTATGTGGTCATAAAGACGTTGCAACACTTCTCCAACTGCACCATCAATATTTAGAATTGCTTGTTTGATTCCTTTAGAAGCATTCTCCATTAACATGGATAATCCAGAAGCTGTTCGTCCAGCACCAGATACAGCAGAGCTTCCATAAATATAATTAGGAACTCCTGTTACTTCATCTGCTATCTTTTGGAAATACTGATATACATTTAACAATGTTTCTGCATTCATGTTCGGTTGATAAAATTTAATTGCTGGCTGTCCACCACCAGTTCTATCTGATGTTGTCTGCCATATCTTCCACGGATACATCTTTGTTAAATCTTCTCCCTCTGGTAAACGGTCTACAGCTACTTCTACCTGTGGGGCTGAAGCCAAAGCCATGTTATTTGCTAATGCTCTTGCACTAGCATTACACATCACTTGAACATCTCTCATAATCTCTGGTAAGGCTAAACCCCAGAATGCACTTGGAATTTGTTCAAAGGAACATTTGCTATAAGGTCTGCGATGTAGTGGGTCTGTATTCATTGCACACTTAATTACCTCTGTACCAACTATCCAAACATTTACTTCGTACTCTTTATAATCATCTACATCAGTCATGCCATATTCTTTTAGCATTATTCCTGAAACACTTCCCCAAAACTCAACACCTTCAATAAGCTCTGTACCAATAAGAGTATTGTTTCTACCTTCAAGTAAACTTCTTTCTGAATCAGATTGAATCATTTCTCTATGACCTTGCGAACCATATCGAAGTAATACTTGTTGAATTGTCTTATCATTAAAAGAGGGAAGACCAATTAAACCTTCTAAATCTTTTCTTGTAAATTGATGTCGCTGAATAATATATCCGTCTTGCGGAGTAACTGCATTTGGAGAAGGAAAAATATCATATGGACTTACTCTTTCAAAGTCTTCAATAATTTCTTCTTCTACTTTTGGTTCAAAAGTATTCTCCTTCCAGCTTAAAAACTTTTTCTTTCTAATAATAGGTGCTTTAACAATTGCACAAGGAAAGGTAACAAAGTCATAGATAACTTCAGACAACATGGTTTGATAACCAGCTTGTTGCATCTTATCCATCATTCGATTTTCCATAGCTAGAGCAGAATCTTTTGCATGCTGTTTGATTCTTTCTTGAACCTCTGCAAAAATTTCATCCATTCTAATTTCAACAGCTTTCGGATTTATTTGTTGTCCAGCTTGCTGAACACTTTCAGCTTCAGCTACTACGGTATCTACAATTTCATTTTCAAAGAGAGAAGGAACTTCAGGTTCTTTAGTTGGAGTTAATGACCAACTTTTTTCTCCAGAAGAAAACATAACATCTTTAATCCAACTTTCAGAAGCACGACACTTAATATCTGTAAGCATCATAAAAATATCTGAGCCACCAGTTTCTCTAATGCCAGCTAATTTATCTGGGTCATACTCTCCTCTTCGTTGTCTTTCACAACGCAAGAGCCTTTCAGTAATATCTGACTTAGCAGTCTTAGCTTCTTCATAGCAACGTAGAACATAATGTGACAATGAAGACAATACGAATTCATCTTCTATTTCAGATTCAGCTTGCTCTGTATTTAATCTTTGTGAATTTAGTGCCATATGATTACCATAACTTTCTTCTCGCCCAATAATTTGCAGAGAACTTATCATCCTTAGTTAATTTGCCAGACTTATCTTTTATGCCAGCAGAACGCTGTAAATAATTTTTTCTTCTTTTCTCATCTTTGTGTTGTCTAAAATCTTGATATCCACGATGTCCAAAAGAAACTAGTTTTACTTCATCTCCTTTTTTGGCAAGTACAATCATTTTCTTTTGACTGCCAGACGGAGCTCTCTTTGGTTTATTAAAACCTGAGAAGGTATGACCTCTATACTTTATCTTTCCGTTTTCTCTTTTGATGTCTGATGCTTTGGGCATTATCTAACCTCTCCATAATCTGTTCATCTCGTATAGCTTCACTTGCTTTGAGAATCCAATGAAACACATTTCCATCTCGTTGTTTGTCATACAAAGGAAACCTTTTACCCTTTGGTATCTCCCACATTTAATAACTCCAAACCCAAGGTCTTGTTTCGCCTTGCCCAATGTCAAGATGAATAAATCGACTTGTAATCGCTGACTTTTGAGATATACCAATTCCTGTAAATACTTGCATACTCATCGCATGCTCTAACAAACAATGTGCATCTTTGCCATGAACCAAAACATCACAAGCTAAACCTGTTGTATGCATTCCAGCTTTTTTCTTTCTGGCTTCGACTGGATGTGTCTCATGGCGATAGCCACTCGATATCAACATAGGCTGACCGTATAATTCACGGAGCTTGTTAAGACAATCTAAAAAATCTTGAGACATTTTTTCTTCCCCTGTATGGGAACAAACAAATTCTTCTCTTGTAAAAAATTTTCCAAAGTCCGTCATAGCTTCGGTTCTTTCTTATCCATGATGTCTTGTAACTCTCTGCTTTTCTCTTTAGAGCCAGTACTGGAGCCGAAGTAGTAGTTGATACAGGACATTAGGGCTCCTGAGAGCAAGCCCAGTATATAGAGGGAAATTTCGTAAGACTTACCTTGCTCGACATCTAAAAACAAAATAGCTGTCATCATCCCAAAAGTTAAAAACACAATTAGTAATGCTAGGCACGGAACAATAATTTTATTTATAAAAGGTGCAAACTCTGAAGTTGCAACTTTTATTTCTCTTTCTCTAGCCGATGCAGTATTAGCATGTTCAGCAGAAATCTTTGCTAACTCTCCCGATTGCTCCATAGACTTGAGTTCGAGCATAGCTTTAGC
>Ga0115104_10529380_pt1 | contig 10044 bp, 6 predicted proteins | sample CN18umnscriptome_2_FD_89649 | JGI IMG/M metagenome (GOLD analysis project Ga0115104, IMG submission 89649) | Marine eukaryotic communities from Pacific Ocean to study complex ecological interactions - CN13ID_70_C50_10m_0.8um Metatranscriptome... | ecosystem: Environmental > Aquatic > Marine >...
AAATAACTAATAAAATGTCTCGCTATCTAAATGCAAAAATACGTATCGTTAGACGATTAGGTCCATTACCGGGTCTAACAAAAAAAATTACAACAAGAACTAGATATCCAGGCCAACATGATAGAAAACCTGGTGCGAGTTCAGAATATGCAATTCGTTTGGATGAAAAACAAAAATTAAAATATAATTATGGAATTTCAGAAAAACAACTTTATAACTACATAAAGAAGGCAAGAAAAATGACGGGTTCAACAGGTATATTGTTGCTGCAAATGTTGGAAATGCGTTTAGATAACATTGTGTTTCGATTAGGTTTTGCTACAACGATGCCAGAGAGCCGTCAACTCGTAAATCATGGTCATATTTTAGTAAATGGGCAATCTGTATCAATAGCCAGCTTCCAATGTAAAAAGGGAGATGTTATAACTGTAAAACCAAAAAGTAAAACTCTTGTAGAGAGTATTCGAGAAACGAACGCAAATCATATAAGTTCAATCCCATTACCAAAGTTTTTAGAACTTAATGCTGAAGAATTAAAGGGCGAGATAAAATATATGATTGAACGTGAACAAGTTGGTTTAACTATTAATGAACTATTAGTAGTCGAGTATTACTCACGTAAATAACAAAGAGAATGAAACATACATTATCGGTCTTAGTAGAAGATGAATCAGGTGTTTTAACTCGAATTGCTGGTTTATTTGCTAGGCGTGGATTTAACATTGAAAGTTTAGCTGTTGGGCAGGCCGAGCAACCTGGAATCTCTAGAATTACAATGGTGGTCGATGGTGATCAAAGAACAATAGAGCAGATTACAAAACACTTATATAAATTAATAAATGTTTTAAAAGTCCAAGATATCACAAATTTACCCTCTGTAGAAAGAGAACTAATGCTTCTAAAAGTGAACACAAAAAATAAAAACCGAGCTGATATATTAGAAATTGTAAATATTTTTCGGGCAAAAGTAGTTGATTTATCCGAAAATTTCTTAATTATAGAAGTTACAGGTGATCCAGGTAAAATGGCCGCCATGGAACAACTTTTATATAAATTTGGGATTGTAGAAATTGCACGAACGGGAAAAATTTCTCTTATCAGAGAATCTCAAGTAGATACAAATTACTTAAGAATTGTAAAACAACCAGTTTAAGGATTTTTAAGATATTTTTATTCCTTGCAACACAATTTAAAAAATTGTGTTGTAAGAAAATTTTACAAAGGTCGTTGAGTTAAGTCTTCCCATCCAATAATATTTTCAACATCTTCAGCGATGTATACCCGATATTTTCCTACCAATTATTAAACGTTATACGGTTGTACTGTTATAATTCCAAGTCTCGACCACAATCTTATCAAGCTCTTGCGTTATTTCTTTTGGATCAATCTTAACATCATATAATCCACGTAATTTTAAATCTACATCTAATGATTTATAGATATATTGATATTGAATTTTCTCGATAAATGTTCCAATCGACCATACCTGAATCCATAATTTTTCATCCCCTATAAATTCGAATTCTTTCCCATTCCAAAAAAATCCAAAGTCATGACCATTATCCTGTGGAATTACAACATGCGAATAATTTTCTCGATACCAATTAATTCCAAGAACTGTCAAAGAGTGCTCTAATAACGTTAAATTTGATAAACATGTTCTCATTGAACTTAAATGTGACATAACTAAAATTTTAAAATTCTTATTTAATAGTGTTATATATTTTTAACAAAGAAGTTGGAATAAAGATAATCACGCCCTGAAGGACTTGAACCCTCGGCATCAGGTTTTGGAAACCTACGTTCTACCAACTGAACTAAGGACGCTACTTCATTATAGACCTCAATTTTATTTTTGCAATAGAAACTCGCGTGACTAAATTTTTAAATCTTCTTCAGCGAGCTTTTATTTTAAACTAACCGATACTTCCTTCTAATTTTAGACTTAATAAACGATCTGCCTCTGCAGCAAATTCCATCGGCAGTTTATTAAATACACTTTGACAAAAACCATTAATCATGAGACTTATTGCTTGCTCAATATCGATACCTCTTTGAGCAAAATAAAATAATTGTTCTTCTCCAATTTTTGAAGTCGAAGCTTCATGCTCAATTTTTGAGGTGGAATTTTGTGAATATATATAAGGAAATGTGTTTGCACTTGAATTGTTACTAATTAATAGCGAATCACATTGTGAATAATTACGTGAGTTTGAAGCACCCGGAAGAATTTTAACTAATCCTCTATAAGTATTACTTGAATTACCCGCCGAAATTCCTTTTGAAATTATTTTACTTTTTGTATTTTTTCCAATGTGAATCATCTTAGTCCCAGTATCAGCCTGTTGAAAATTATTTGTTAGTGCAACCGAATAAAATTCCCCAGTAGAATTATTTCCTATAAGAATACAACTTGGATATTTCCAAGTTATGGCAGAACCAGTTTCGACTTGTGTCCAAGAAATCTGTGAATTTTTTCCAGAGCATAAACCTCTTTTAGTAACAAAATTATAAATACCACCGACTCCGTCTTTATCACCTGCAAACCAATTTTGAACTGTTGAATATTTTATTCTACTGTTCTCAAGTGAAACCAATTCAACTACTGCAGCGTGCAATTGATTTTTATCATACTGTGGTGCAGTACAACCTTCCAAATAACTAACGGAACTTCCTTGTTCCGCAACAATTAGAGTACGTTCAAATTGTCCAGATTCTTTATCGTTAATTCGAAAATATGTTGACAATTCCATTGGACAAATTGTATTTTTTGGAATATAGCAAAATGAACCATCACTAAATACCGCCGAGTTTAATGCAGAATAATAGTTATCTCCCATGGAAACAATTTTTCCCATATAAAGATAAACTAATTCTGGATATAATTTAACTGCTTCAGAAATTGGACAAAATATTATACCAAATTTAGATAATTCTTTTGTAAACGTAGTACCTATTGATACGCTGTCAAATACAGCGTCTAATGCCACATTGTTTAGTCTTTTTTGTTCATTTAAAGAAATTCCTAATTTCTCAAAAGTTAAAAGAAGTTCTGGATCAATATCATCAAGACTCTTAACTTTCTCTTTTATTTTTGGTGCAGAGTAATAGGTTATTTTTTGATAATCAATAGTAGGATAATTTAATTTTGCCCAAGTTGGTGAGATCAATTTGAGCCATTTTGCATATGCCCGTAATCTAAAATTTAACAAAAAACTTGGTTCTTCTTTCTTTTGAGAAATAAGATTCACGGTGTTTTCACTCAAACCAAATGGAATTGTTTCCGTCTCAATTTTTGTGGAGAAACCATAAAGATAAGGCTTATTTACTAAATTTTCTAAATTTTGCGTTGTAGTTTTTTCTGTTTTATTCATATTTTTTTTTAATAAAGAGTTAATACTATTAAGTTAATTCAAAAAACTTAAATAGAAGTGCTAAGATAACCAACCATAACTGTGTAAACCTTGTCCTAAAAAATTCACACCTAAGTAACATATCCAAATAACAAAGAAACCTATTGCACCTAATAAAGCAACCTCCTTTTCATTTGAGTTTCTTATTAAACGGGCATGCAAATATGTCGCAAAAATAATCCATGTTATAAGAGCCCACGTTTCTTTAGGATCCCAACTCCAATAGGAACCCCAAGCTTCATTTGCCCAAACTGCGCCCGAAATAATACCTAAAGTTAAAAAAGGAAAACCCATACCAATTGTTCTATAGCTCCATAAATCTAACTGATAGCTTAAAAAACTTTTCATAGTATTTTTCTTTGTTGGTAACAAAGTATTATTAGTTTTTGAGGATAAAAATAAAAACATAATAGACAATAAGGAACCGAACAAAAGTACAGCATAGCTTAACATCATCATACTAACATGAAACAGTAACCAACTGGATTGTAGAGCGGGTACTAATGGTGTAGAACTTTGCATAGCCATTGGCAATACTTTACTAGAAAAACCTACCAAAAATAAGCAAAGGGGTAATAATACACAACCAAGAATACTCGTTTTTGAAAACCCTATCTTATAACCCGCAAGTATTAAAAGAGTTAATAAGCACCAAGTTAGAAACATTAACGATTCGTATAAGTTACTTATTGGGAAATAACCAGATGTTACCCATCGAACAAATATAATTCCGAAAAGAACTACATTACTTAGTAAAATACTAAATTTAGCGAAAAAAGGGGCGAAGTTTGGTACTCCCCGAAATTTTTGTTGGAGAATTTGATATTTTTGAATGAAAGAATCTTTTTTTAAGGATAAAGAAGAATTAGCCGAAGATATACCATAATTAAGATCTGGCTCATAAAAACCAATTGCAATTAACCATAGTATAATTTTATAGAGTTTATTTAAAAACAAATTCGAAGAAGAAAATAATAAACTTAAACAAGACGAAATGATACCGACAACTAAAAAGTTAAATACAATGCTTACCAGAAAGCTTTCATTCATAAGAAGTAATTTTATTAAAAAGTTTGTTAAATTCAATATATGTTCTAATTATACTCTATATTTCATGAGCTTTAAAGCATTCATGTATTACAAACTATAACTGTTGTAACCGACATGAAAATGTTATATCATTAATCGCGCTTACCAAATACACATACAAAAACAATACTATCTTTAAAAAACACTAAAAAATTAACATTAAACAACATCAATTAAAAAAAATGCTAACTCTAAAAACTTTAGTTTATACAAACGTAATATTTTTTGTCTCGTTATTTATTTTTGGATTATTATCTAATGATCCTTCACGAAATCCAAATCGTAGTGACAGTTTATAAAAATTACTCATACGAATTAAAAATTACATCATATAAAATATAAACACGAAATTATCATGTCGCTAATTATTCAATTATTAACTTTCTTTTTAGTTCTTCTTTCTCTATTTTTAACAGTTGGTGTACCCGTTATTCTTGCTACTCCAGGGCAATGGGAAGTATCGAAAAATCGAGTTTTTCAATTTATCCTAGTGGGTTGTACTTGTATTCACAAATGCTTTCGCAAGTGGTTTTGCCTAAGTTAGAGCGTTATTTTTTTATTCTCGGAGTACTATAAGTTAAAAAAATTATCATGGAGACAGCAAATTTATTAATTATTTTTATTTCAAGCATTTTTATCGGTGTGACAGTGTACTCTGTATATGTCGCATTTGGTCCAAATTCAAAAACTTTAAGAGATCCTTTTGAAGAGCATGAAGATTAAAGTTTATATCCAATATTTCATAGCTCTACTTTAATGAAGAATGGAAATTCTTAAATAGCTATGAAAATTTATTGCAAAAAATTTAGTAAAAAATAAAGACGTAATTATCTTAAATTTCAAAATAATGGCATACCTATGCCATTATTTCATAAGATAACTATTTAGTTACATAAGTAAGGAGAAGTAATATGTTTGAAAGGTTTACAGAACCTGGAATCAAAGTTGTTGTTACTGCACAGGAGGAAGCAAGAAAAATAGGTAATAACTTCGTTGGTACTGAGCAAATTTTATTAGGGTTAATTGCAGAAACATCGGGCATTGGTGGACGAGTCTTACGAAAATACGGTGTAACACTTCGACTTGCACGTGAAGAAATTAAACGTCTTGTTGGACGTGGATCTGGTTTTGTTGCTGTTGAAATACCTTTTACACCAAGAGCGAGACGTGTTCTTGAAAATGCAATCGAAGAATCCAAAAGCTTGGGGTTTCCATATGTTGGTCCAGAACATATTCTTTTGGGCGTACTAATGGAAGATTCAGGAATTGCTATAACAGCATTACGAAAAATTTTACGCGAAGTTAACCCAGATATTACTTTTGAAAATATTCGTAAACGAACACTAAAAGAAATGGGTGAAGAGTTCGAAGAAGAATTTGGACGCGAAACTTATCGGGGTAAACAAACATCAAAAAATTCCCCGTCTAAACAAAAAAAGTTAGAACCTGGAAATAAAGAACAAAAACAATCATCGGAATATAGTCCAGCTGATGTACATCCATACTTTGATCCAGATGCTCCATTGTTACTTTCGCCTGTTCTAAATGAATACACCACAAACATTACCCAAATGGCTTTTGCTGGAGAAATTGATCCAGTTATTGGACGAGATACAGAAGTGGAAAGGGTTTTACAAATTTTATCACGTCGCCGTAAAAATAATCCAATTTTACTTGGTGAACCAGGTGTAGGAAAAACTGCTGTAGCTGAAGGACTTGCACTGCAAATAATTGGAGGTTATGTACCTACCTCTTTGCAAGGAAAAAATATCATTACCCTTGATTTAGGTCTTATTATAGCAGGTTCAAGATATCGTGGTGACTTTGAAAAGCGCCTGAAAAGAGTGATTTCAGATGTTCAACTAACACAGTGTTACATTTTAGTTATCGATGAAGTTCATACACTTGTTGGAGCTGGAGCTGCAGAGGGTTCATTAGACGCTGCCAATATCTTAAAGCCAGCACTTGCTCGAGGAGAATTCCAATGTATTGGTGCAACAACTTTATCCGAATATCGAAAATACATTGAACCTGATGCAGCATTAGCCCGTCGTTTTCAATCAGTTCTCGTAAAAGAACCAAGTGTTGATGATACAATACAAATCTTAGTCGGAATTCGTGATAAATATGAAGAACATCATGGTGTTCAGATAACACAAAATGCTCTAGAAGAAGCTGCAGTTTTAACTTCAAGATACGTTAATGATCGTTATTTACCAGACAAAGCCATAGACATTATTGATGAGGCTTGTTCACGCGTAAGATTAGGCTACGAGCTTATTCCAGATATTTGTAACCAATTCGAAGACCATTTAGCCGCACTTTGTAGAGAAAAAGATGCAGCCTATGCAGATAAGGATTGGTTAACAGCATTAGCTGCACTTCGTGAAGAAATTAAATTTGTGCAACAGTTTTTAAGATTTGTTTATGATTTAATCGATAAATTAAAAGAACAAAAGAAAATTTGGATCATACGCGGATTGCAACAACGTTATCAATTTATTTTAAAAGGTACTGGTCCATTATTAAAAGAATGGGATATCGTATTGTCGATATATGATAATGAAAAATTAATTATAAAATTAAAAGAACAACAAAATAAATTAGATAATTCAAGCTTAGATGAAGAAATAGAAAGTTTACCAAAACCAAAAGATTCAGAAGAGCTTGAAAATCAACTCGTTGAATATCGCGCGCAATTACAAAGTCAACCAACACAAGATTTTATAAATAAACCTCCTCTAGACGAAGAGGGAAATCCAATGAATTATGATTCGGATATTCCTAAAGGAAACACTGATCGTGATTTTGATGAAATGAACCCCTTTGCAGATCAAGAACTGGATAATATTCAGAAAGAAATCAATAATATGGAAGATTTGGAGGGATTAGATGAACTTCAGAAAAAATTTGAAGAACGTACACCAACTCTTCCAAATACAAACATTAATGAAATTTCGAATGCCGTTTCTGAAACGGTCTTTTTACAAAATGATTCATCAAATACTAAAGAAAATATAACTACTTCGGAAAATCTATCGTCAAATAAAGAAACTCCGGAAAAAACATCTATTAGTATCAAAGAAACTTCAATTGGTAGACAAATTCTTAAAAATCCTATAGCACAAGAAAAAATAGTACCACTTTTTTCTAAAATACTGGATCTTAAGCTTTGTGATGATAAATTATCATGGTCATCTCTAACAGCAATTAATAATATAAATTATGACGATTTAATAGATATTGTAAATTTATCTGAAATAACAGAAATAGCAATCAAATCTTCTGGACTAATCGCAAACAAAGAAGAAGAGAAAAAACTACAGAAAAACTTTATCAATTTTTCAAAGCATCTTTTTGAAAAAGAATTCTATAACTTTGATACATTCGAACTTTGGAATAACGAATTAAATTCGAGTAAACAACAAATTGCAGCTATTTTCTTCAGAATGTATTATAGTCAACTTATAATTCGAAATATGGAAAAGGTCGAATTAACAAGTTTGATGAACTGGAAATCTGTAGAAAATAATATCTTTAAGGATATAATGGAGGAGCATCTCGATAATAAAACAAATGAATCAGATCTAACAAAGAAAAATAAATCAAAACAAACTTCAAAGAGAAAACCACAACTTACTGAAGAAGCAAAGGATTATATTACAAATAATCCAAATTGGTTAACTTATCAATCAAAAGATAATATTTCAAACACAGTGTCCGATTTTCTTCCAGAAGACAACTTAAGTTCAAATATTCAAGTAAAAAACGGTTTAAAGGGTGAACTAGAAACAGCAGAAAAAATCTTTAGTGATAATACGAATAATTTAGAAGAAATATCTAAAAAAATATTACAAAATCAGTCAGAATCGTATACACCTTGGGTATTTGCTAGCGACATTGCAGGGGTCGTATCAGAATGGACAGGTATTCCTGTGTCAAAAGTATCCAAGAATGAAACAAAAAAATTACTAAATATTGAAAAAGAACTACAAAAAAGAGTAATTGGTCAACCCGAAGCCGTTGAAGCAATTGCTAAAGCTTTACGTCGAGGACGAGTAGGTTTGAGAGACCAAGGACGACCAATTGCAAGTTTCTTCTTCTCAGGACCTACGGGTGTAGGTAAAACAGAAGTTACAAAAGCATTAGCTGCATCTTACTTTGGTGGTGAGGGAGACATGGTAAGATTTGATATGTCTGAATTTATGGAACGTCATACCGTATCAAAATTAATTGGATCGCCTCCAGGATACGTAGGCTATAACGAAGGTGGTCAATTAACAGAAGCTGTAAGACGTAAACCTTACGTTGTAGTATTATTTGATGAAGTTGAAAAAGCACATCCAGATGTCTTTAATTTACTATTACAAGTTTTAGAGGATGGTAGACTGAGTGATTCACAAGGACGTGTGGTAGATTTTAAGAATACTATCATTGTTATGACTTCAAATTTAGGTGCAGCTGCTATTCAAAATCCAAATAAATTTGGTAACGATAAAGATGGTAAACAAGATAAAGTCAACTTTAATGATATTCTCAATGAAGATGAAGATTTTGAAAAAACAGAAGATGAACGCGTAAAAGAATTAGTACATGAAGAACTGAAAGGTTTCTTCCGTCCGGAATTCTTAAATCGAATCGATGAAATAGTTGTTTTCCGTAAACTAACAAAACCTGATATTAAAGAAATTGCATCGATTATGTTAGACAGCTTAAAGGAACGTCTACTGAGTAAATCTTATCATCTTTTACTAAGTGATACAGTTGTTAATAAAATCATTGAAGAAGGTTTTGACCCCGATTATGGTGCACGACCTTTAAGAAGGGTTATTACAAATCGTTTGGAAGATAACTTAGCTGCAATAATTTTAGAAAAAGACATTGAGCCAGGCAGTGCAATTTGGGTTAATTATAAAAATGGTGAATATTGTATTTATCATAAAAATTTCGATGATGCAGAAGATTTAAGTGAATTTTATTTAAAAACTAAAGTTTTAGAAGAAAACGATACCGATGAAAACGTGGATAAAAATATTACCGTTGACGTTTAAATATTCGAGACGGATTAATGTTTTCAAGTATAATCTTATCATACGGAATACAAATCATGAAAAGACTATAAAAGTTATATACAATAGTCAACAAATTTTGCACAACTTACATTAACAAATCTACAATTTAACATCTAATGACAGTTTTTATCGATTATATCTTATTATTAATCTTTGCATTTACTTTATCTTCGGGTTTTTATTTAGTTTTTAAAGGGATCCAGTTAATTTAATTCTAAACAAACCATAAATATTATTTATGGTTTGTCTATTACTTATGTACTTGGTCAAGAAAAGATTTTTACTTTTCTCAAAATTTAGTAATAATGTTAAAGATTAAACATAGATTTAATAGAGCAAAAGCTTTCTAAATATAATACTAAATGATATTTGTAAATTTAAAGTTTTATAAAAACACACAATTTGTATTGAAATTTCTAATGGATTTTATCAGCCTTGGCTGGGCAGGTTTAATGAGTAGTTTTACATTT
>Ga0115104_11126578_pt1 | contig 9986 bp, 10 predicted proteins | sample CN18umnscriptome_2_FD_89649 | JGI IMG/M metagenome (GOLD analysis project Ga0115104, IMG submission 89649) | Marine eukaryotic communities from Pacific Ocean to study complex ecological interactions - CN13ID_70_C50_10m_0.8um Metatranscriptome... | ecosystem: Environmental > Aquatic > Marine >...
ATCGGGGTTGCAAGGAACGAAGTTGGCCCATGGTTCGGGAACTTCATTGACTGAGGCAGGTTCATGATGGCACTGAGGGCATGAGACAGTGACTTCTTGAGACCAAGGAGCATCACCGCAAGCATTGGTCTTTCTAACAATGAATCTGTAGTTACCGGAGTTCAAGCCTCTGGTGTCGATAATCATTTGGCTTCCAGATGTGGTGAAGTCGTTCTCCATGTTCTCCTCGGGTCTTGAGTAAGAGTAACGAGGGGTTCTTGAAGACCACTTAACATCGATTTGTTCGTTGTCGTCGTTCTACCAGTAAATGTTGATCATGGAACCATCAATCTGGGATTGAGGAGTACCCATTTTCTCGGGGGCGGTGAGCATGCGTACAATACCGGTGTGGTCGGCAGAGTAGTCAGACCATCCGTTTTCGTTGTGAGCTCTAACTCTGATTTGGATTCTATCACCTGAGGTGAGTCCCCATTGAGAGTACAAACCAAGGTCGTCCATGTTGATCATGCAAGAGTTGGCACCAACGTTTCCGCATCTGCCAGTCCATTCAGTCCATTCCCAGTTGCGTTCAGCAATCTCAATGGCAATTTGGTCGATGGGAGAACCACCGTTTCCGAAGAGTTACCAGTTGACTTGAACGGCGCAAGCAGAGGGGTTGAAGACAACAACCTGAGGTGCTACGGGGACATCAGTCAAAGTAACAACTTCAGTTTCAGAAGCCATAGAGCATCCACAGTCGTTGCAAGCAAGGACGAAGCAAGAGTATTTACGGGCACCAGCCTCGAAGTTAATTCTTCTAGTCTGAGAAAGTTGAGTGGTGGACCATGAGTTAATGTCCAACTTGGTTGGAGTGTTATCATCAGAGCCACAGAAGACTTGGACCTCGTCGTCGACGGCAAGTCTGGTCCAGGCAAGAGTGAAACCAGTGGAGTCCTTTCCGTAGCTGGTAGGCTTGGAGAGAGCTCTTGGGATATCGAGCATCTTGATGACATTGCTTGAACCGTGAGGGCTGAAATCGGATTTCTCTGATTCACCAGCTTCGTTAACAGCAGATGCTTGAACCTTGATTTCAGATCCAGTGTTAAGGTAGAAGGGAGCTTGTTGAAGTCTTTCCATGCTGATAGTGCAAGCTTGGATGTTGTTCATCTTTCCACATCTGTCTTCGGTGTATCTCTGAGGAACACCGTTAGCGGACTCAATGTAGATTCTGTATTCTTGGATGTTGCAACCACCGTCATCACCCTTGAACCAATCAACTCTAATTCCACAGTTGGAGATTTCGGAGGTGATGCAGCTAGGCTTGGTGGGTTTGTTGCAAGTAGATCTTTAGACATCGAGGCAAACAGAAGAGGGTGATTTTCCGCATTCGTTGCAAGCAACAAGGCAGAAGTTGTAGTTTTTACCATCCTCGGGATCGTACAAGGTGAACTTGAGGTCGTTAGTGAAAATGGTTCTTGAGACGTCGTTTCCATTGGCATCCTCGAAAGAGTAAGTGAGCTCGTAATGGCACATGTGGCTTCCATGGGATACATTCTCACATCCGGTAGCGTGTTGCCATTCGACGGTGATCTTGTTGTCACGGCATTCTCCGTTAACATCCTTTTTGTTGTCAGGGCATCTTTCCTCTGGGCAGACAGGTGCAACGGGAGGTGTGCAAATATCGGCAGTGTAAGTCTGAGACCAGACTCCTTCTCCACAGTTGTAAGAGATGCACTTAACTCTGAAAGAGTAGGGAGTGCTTGAGGCGGGTTGATAAACAGTGTACTGGTTTCTGTTGTAGATAGTCTCAGTAGTTTTGATACCGTGTTGTCCAATGATTTCGAGTTCATAAGAGCAATCAGTGCATTCACCGCTGACAGTCTGGCAGTTTTCCCATTCTACAGTGATTTCGTTGTCGTTTTTACGGACAAGAGTAGGAGCAGCAGCCTCGAGAGGAGCGGCACAGACGTTGTCGCATTGCTCGTGTGACCACATACCGTTAGCGCAAGAGTTCTTGGCTCTAACTCTGAAACAGTAGTTGATTCCTTGAACAATCTTCATTTCGAATCTGTTGGTGTTCAAGGTTTCGAAGTAAGATTCTTGGCCATTTCCAAGAGTGTATTAGAGATCGTAAGTGCAATCATCAGCGAAACCACTGACTGAACCGGAGTCGCACATTTGCCACTTGACAATAACTTCAGAGTTGGCTTCAGTCATGATAACGGAAGGCTTGTTAAGGTTTCCAGGGTGCTGGCAGCAATCCTCAGTGGTAACCTTGAGAGCAGCTGATGGAGTTCCTCCATCAAGGTTGCATTCGTTTTTGCAGCGAATCTGGAACTCGTAGCAAGTGTTGCATCCGGGGTTCTTGATTTCGTAGAAGTTAGAGTTAACAGTATCTGAACCCTTAATGGCGGGAGCATTACGGTTCTGGTTCTCGAGCTCGTAGTTAACGATGTATTGAGAAGATTAGCCAGACCAGGTAATTCTGATAAGATCTTCAGTGCTTGACAAAATACGAAGGTCTTAGATGCGTCCACAGTCGTTGCAAATATCAGAGCAAGCTTACATGGAGAACTCAGAATCTCCACAGTCGTTACAGCACTTAACCTTGAAGCAGTATTGTCTTGAAGTGTCAACGAACTTCTCAACATGCTCGGGAGTCCAGGTAGTGATCTCCTTATCGGGTCTACCGGGGGTAGACATGATGAGAGTGTAATGGCACTGCTGGTTGTAACAAGCTGAAGTGGGGTCGTAGTTCCACTTAACATCAATGGTCTTGGCAATTTTGTCTACTTAAACTCTTGGCTTGGCAGGAGTAATGGGCTTGACACACTTGTCAATGCATTCTTTTTCGGAACGCTGACCAACACCGCAAGAGTTGCAGGCACGAACTTGGAAGCAGTAAGATTGTCCCTTGTCGATTCCGTACTCAGTGTATGTGAGAGAAGGAGTTGTGTACACGTTGGAGACACCATTGATGGAGACGGTGACTTCGTAGTGGCAATCAGATTCGTAGCTTGAGTCACAGTTGGCAGCGGCAGACCATCCGATTTGGATAGTTTCATCGTTGTCAGAGATAACGTGTGGCTTGAAGACCTCATCGGGGAGGGACTTCATGTTGCAAGCTGAGCATCTTCCAGCAACAGATCTTCCAATTCCGTTTTCGGCGAAAATTTGGACAAAGACTTGTTGACCTTCGACAAGACCGTAATCCTGAGCAAGTTCTCTCATTGAAACGAGGCACTTGTTGTTGAAGGTGTTCATGCATGAGGTGGTTTCTCTATAGAATCCATATTGGTCTTGGATTTCGATAGTGTATTTGGTGATGGGAGATCCGTTTCCATTAACGGGGTTCCAGGTGACTTCCATGTTGCAATCAACAACTTGAGTTGAGCAGACAGGCTGGTCGGGCTTTCTTGCATGGCTGACTTCACAGACATCTGAGGTGACTGAGTTGCAATCGTTCTCAGCGAAGACCTTGAAGAAGTACTTGGAGGCGTTGGCATCAGTTCTGTGAGTGTAACAGGTCTTACCAGTCTTGGGGTCAACTTGTCCGTAAATGTTAATGTTGTTGAAACGGGCTTGAGGAGAGTTCTCAACGTTGTTCCACATGAGAGTGTATTGGTAATCACCATCAGCGTTGGGTTGGTCCCAGCATACCTCGATTTCTTCTGAGTTATCAGATTTTTTACAAGTAGGTTTTGCGATAGAGGTTGCTCCGGCTCTGAGAATAACGGGTGTGTGATCATAAGCAGGTTCAGCAGATTCTTTAGCATTACCGTTATTATCTTTGCAAGTTCCGATAGCTGTGGTACGTGCATAGACTTCATCATTTTCAGAGAAAATGGGGACTCCAGCGTTAGAGAGACCGTATTCTCCATTGAGGACTCTCTTCATGTCAAGGGAGCAGGTAGTGATTCTGTCGTTTCCGCAAGTGTTAACAGTGTACCAATCCCAGGTGCTTCTGTCTCCGGTAGATCTCTTAGCGAATTCAATTCTGTAAGAATCAATGAGAGAGTTGGGAGTATCATGGGGCATGAGCCAGTCAACCTTCATTGTGCATTGTTGAGGGTTAGAGAACATGCAGACGGGGGTTCCAGGTTCTTCGCAAACCTTTACTTTGAGTTCCGCAGAAGGCAAGGCAGATCCGCACTCGTTGCAAGTCTCAACTTGGAAAGAGTACTCAACACCTTGAGAAGGAGCGAGAAGTCTGAATTAGTGAGAGCTGGTGATTTCACGCTGAGGGCGGAATCCAGATCCGGGGTACTTGTAGACAACTTCGTAATGGCATCCAGCGACTCCGGCACAAATGTCGGGCCATGAAATGTGAATAGCGGTCTTGTCTTTTTGGAGGATGTTGTCGTCTTCAACTGAACTCCAGACAACTTGTTTGGGAAGAGGCTTCATGACGGGTCTGTCGGCACAAGTGGCGATAGAATCATTTCCGTTCAAAAGCTTGTTGGATTCCAAGCTGGAGTCACGAGGTTACCAGGCGACGTTAGCATCAGCGAAAGTTCTAGCATGAATTGCATCTCCGACTTCGAGGTTGAATGGAGGCTTGTTGAAAACGGTCATGCTTACTTCGCAGAATTTTTCCCAAGAGTTCCAGTGGCATTTCTCGTTGTTGCTAAGAGAAGCAACATCATTGAGAACGATGTAATCACCATTGCTATCAGCAACAGAGAGTGGGTGCTGAGTGATTTGACCTCCCATAGCATTGCACTCGGGAAGCTCGAAAACAACGGAGCATTGTCTTGATGTAACATTGAAACATCCAGAGCAGGTTGGGCCGTTGGTGTGTCTGAAAGCTACATGGTCGGATAATTCACTTCCGCATTGAGATTGGACAGATTCAACATAGAAGTGGTAGGCTTGGTAAGTTTGGTCGGGAATGTTAGCACAGAATTCGCCTCTGTTAGTTTCAGTCATTAAAGCATCATTTGGTCTGGGTCCATCGGGTCTGTTGGAGTTAAGATCCCAAGGTTGTTACCAAAGCTTGAAAGTGACGGTGTCATCTTCGGCGCAAGTGCTCCATTTGAAGCAAAGTTTGTTACCTCCCATTTCTTTATCGGCGACGTTGGTGATGTCTCTAACGAAGTTGGTTGGTACACAAGGAGCAGTTCTGATTTTCATCTCTGGCATGCTAACTGAGTTGTATACGCACTCCTAAGGAGCAGATTTTCCAGCTTCATTCTCAGCGGTGAGTCTTGTCATAAGTAAATCGTTGTTCTTGAGGTTGAAAGGAGGGCTCATAAGAACGGTGGTTGATAGAGGGCATGATTCCATTGATCCCCAGATTTCACAAGGGTATTCTTCCCAAGCCCAGCCAGGTGCGGCTGTAGTGGGAACCTTAATTTCGACGATATAGTTGTTAATGGGCTTGACTCCGTCTGCGAGTGTAGTAGGTTTGGACCATTCGAGGTCGAAGTCTCTGCATTGGTTCATTCTTGTGGGACAAACTGAATCGGGTTTTGCTGGAGGTGCTTCGAGTTCTTCGCAAAGTTCCTCTGACCACTTAGCCTCTTCGCAGACGCAAGTAGCTCTAACTCTGTACTTGTACAATAATCCAGCTTGGAGACCTCTGTGAACGTAAGTAGTTCCTGAAGTGTAAGCAAGGTTTTTCCATTCACATTCACCAACTTGTTTGGGTTCACACCATTCGAGCTCGTAATCGTGATCGAAGTTCTGTCCAACACCAGATCCGTAGTATCTAGGCCAGGAGAGAGAGATGTAGTTGTGTTCCTTATGGTCGGCAACTGGTGCACCGAGCTGGTAAGGGACGCTGGCAATAGGAGCTCCAACAGTGTTGGGTCCAGAGAATGCTCCCCATCCGGCGGCGTTTTTACCTGCAACTCTGACGATGACCAAGTGGCCGGGTCTGAGGTTGTAAGGGTGAGACTTGAGAATGTCTTGGTGGACAACGCATTCACGAGCTGACCCGGCGGTAGAGCAAGGGAGGTTGTCGGTGTAGTATTGATAGTCAGAGCCTTGGATTTGGATCTTGATATCATCGGGTTGAGCTCCACCGATGGCGGTGCCGATGTTGATTCTCACGGCACATCCGACAGTCTCGGTAGTGACAGTGGGCATGATTGGTGGGTCGTCAGTGAGGCAGACGTGGAGGATGTTAGAGTATGGGTTATCACCACCGCATCCACCGATAGCTCTGACTCTGAATCTGAAGTTCTAAGAGTTAGGATAAGCGTTATGGGCGGAATCCTGGAACTGAATGGCCATGGTGGGGAGCTGAGTGTAGTCTGAACCATTATCGTATGGGAGGTCTTCAGATCTTCTGTAAGTTTCCCAGATCATAGGGGTGTTGGCATCCCATGGTCTTCCGGCATCCCACTCGACTTCGTACTTGGAAGCGGAAGGAATATCGGTCCAGGCGAGGTTGATGTGATCGCGAGGGACACCCTCGATTCTGAGGTGAGGGGCGTCGAGTCCAGTGGTCATCATTCTGACACCACCTTGGGCAACTGATCTATCGGGGCACCATCCATTGACGTTCATGGCTCTTCCTGAGACCATAATTGGGTCACCAGACTTGAGGTAGAAGGGAGCGGATGAGAGGTCGCTCATGTTGACAGTGCAGCTCATGACATCACGGAGGGTGACTTGAGAGCATCCTTGGAGGGTGTGGTATTGACCGTTGGCTCCTTGAACATCAATTTTGTAGCTGGAGACGGGCTCACCACCATCATCACTTGGGGGGTACCAGGTGAAACGGACATCGCATTCAGCTCCGAGAGTGGAGGTGACGGGTTGCATGACACCGGGCTTGTTGGTAGCCTCTTGGCATTGAATGACGAGAACCTCGGAGTCGGTGCAGCCACAATCGTTGCAAGCTCTGACTCTGTACTGGATGGTCCACTTTTCATCGAGAACGTTGTGGTTGTAAACGTTGTTGACAGTGGGGACCATTTCGTTTTGGTTGATGTCCTGAGCGGGCCAGAAGTTAACACCTCCCCATCCGAAGTCCCAGAGGACTTGGTAGTTATCGGCACCGGTTTGACGCTCCCATTCGAGTTTGATGGGTCTGACATCTCTCTGAACTGAACCAACTCCCTCGGAAACGAGAGCAGCACCTCTGTTCATCCACTTAGGAGTGGAGGGTTGACGTGGGGGCTCAGACATGTAAACAGCTTCGTCACTGATGGGTGATAAGACACCACAGTTTCCAGTGAGAGTAGAGCAAGCCTGAACTTGAGCTCTGATCTTCTGGCCAGCGGTGAGTCCGTAAGAGAATGAAGCGAGGTCGCTCATGGGCACAAGGCATTCTTGAGAGCGTCCAGAGTTTCCGCATTGGTGGAGGAGAACCATGTTGTTGCTAGCTCCCATGACGGAAACGCGGTAGTTGGTGGTATCTGGGTCACAATCAGCGGGTCTGTTCCACATAATCTTGACACCGCATCCGACATCCTTTTCGACCTTGATGTGCTGGACAGCATTGGGGGTGGCGGTATGTTGAACGGGTGAGGTGGTTCTGACCTCGAGAGGCTCAGAGAATGCGCACACACCGCAGGGGTTCTTTCCACGAACTCTGAAGTAGTAGTTCTGGTTAGGGTAGAGGTTCTGGACTTCGAAAGAGTTTCCAGTAACGGAGGTCCAGTAGATGTAGTCACCGAGGCCACCAGTCTGACTGAAGTAGATCTCGTACTTGTCGTTGGGTCCCATTCCGCTAACGGGGTCCCAAGTGAGGGTGACTGAGGAGTCGCTCACACCTGAAGCTCTGACCTGGGTCATTCTGCCGGGTGCACCGATAACGCGAGCGCCGTTGTAATCAACTTGAGATGGGCTTCCCCAGCTGTTGTTGATGAAAGCAGATGCGCGGACGAGGATGGGGGTTCCTTCCTCAAGGAAGAAGGGTGCGTCCTCGAAGGTTTCCATGGGGACTTCACAGCCCATCATTCCACTCTGAACACCGCAGAGTTGGGAGAGGGGGTGGAAGGTCTGGTAACGATCCATGACCTCAAGACGGTAGCGCATGCTGGATGATTGAAGTCCTGATGAAGGGTTCCAGGTCATGCGGACACCGCAAGTGTCGGTGTTCTCGGTCTGGCAGGCCTTGATCATGGGAACGGGCTCAAGAGCGGAGGCTGAGAGGCCTTGGATGGACTCGGGCATGAAAGTGGCACCGAAGTATCCGTAGCAGTTGAGGCAGTTGAGGACAATGAAGATGGTCCAGAGGAAACTCATCATGAATGAAGAGAGGTACTTGGAGAAGCGAGGTCCACCGAGTTCACCTCCGAGGCAAGATCTGCGGAGTGAGAGAACGAGGGCGGTAACAAGAGCGCAGCAGAGGAAGGTGACGACGGCGAAGTTGATGTCGAAAGCTTCGTACTGTCCAATGACGAGGGAGCCCTCGGCGTTGGCGTAGCGGTAGATGGTGGCGATGGTCCATGGGAGGCCAAGTCCGACGAAAATGTTGGCGGCACTGGCGGCAATGGTGGGGAGGAACACATCATCAGCGGTCTTGTTGGCGGCGGCAGATTGCATGCTTGACTTAAGGTTGTTGATGGAGGTTCCGAGAGAAACCATGATCAAAGCAAGGATGCATCCACGGAAGTCGAGGAGGAAGCCCATGAACATCATCACCTCAGTCATGACGTAGGTGAGTGCGCAAATGGAGACAGCACATGCAGCGAGGGTAGCCCAGCCGTTCATGAATGAGCGGGGAGGGATGGCTGCGAAGAGGAGTTTCCAGGGCATGGCGAGGAAAGATGCGAAAGCTTCACATCCGCTCATTTCATCATCGACTGAGACAGCGAGTTTGAATTGCTCGGACCAGCTGGGGTCGCGCATCATCATTTGCTGCTGGATGAGCTTCTGACGCTTCTCATCTTCTTGGTTCTATTATTGTTGAGCCTCAGCATCTGATTGAGCAACGGGCTCGATTTCAGAGACTTTCTTGGAGGCCTTTCTGAGGGTGAGACGGGCAACGGGGCACTCGGGGTCGATCACGTTCAGAAGTTCATCAACAGTGACTTCGGAGAGGTCCTCGACGCCAAGAACGATTTTGAAATCGGCGCGAAGCTGCTCAGCCTCGAATGAGTCGGAGGCACCAGTGACGAGGTCAACGACGGCGAATGAGCCTTGAGCGGCAGCGGCATCGACAATGTTCTGCTTGCAGACCAAAGCACGGTTGGCGCTGATTTCCTCTTCTTCGGTGAGCTCTTCGGGTGAGAGGTACTCAGAGAACCACGCAGCAACAAGGAGAGCTGGGTAGAACATGAGAGTGACCATAGCCTCGGCGAAGTCGATTTCTCCGGGGGAGATCACGACAAGGACGAGGAAGAGCCAGACGTAAGCGAAGGCGGCGAAGGCGGCCATCACGAGGAAGACGTTCATGTTGAGGATTCTCTTGACCTCAGTGACGGCGGCAATTGAGAGGCCACTGACAATGAGGAGGTTGAAGGAGGCGGATCCGACGACGGCCATGGGACCGATTTCAGTGGGAACGCGACCACCTTCAGAGAAGGTGCTCATGAAGCAGAGGAAGATCTCGGGGAGAGCTCCACCAATGGCCATGAGGGTAAGGTAGACAATTCTTGAGTTCCAGAGGGGCACGGCGACAGTCATGGTCTTGCCTTCAGCATTCTTGACTTCGACGGATTCAGTTTGAGAGGTGATCTTGGCGATCGCTCCCATGAGGATGTCCTGTGCGATGGCAATACCGATGAATAGGTATACACACAGGAGAAGTGAAGCAACTCCGAGTAGAGCGTCCGAGGCTCCGGAGAGTCCAGGGCTGAACTTAGAGTTGGATGCGAGATCGGTAATTTGATCTTGCTCGTACTTGTTGTACTTCATGCCAGGCATTTCGTACTTTCCATTGAAGAGAGGCCTCATCACGGAAGCTCCCTCTGCACCTTCTTGAGCCATAGCTACCGAGGCCGACATTGAGTTGAAGGCACCAGCGGCTGCGACGGCAAGGCACATCATCTTGACGCGCTTAAGCTAATTAGACGTTAGCTTACGAATTACTTTCATAAAGTGTTTGAAAA
>Ga0115104_10528630_pt1 | contig 9943 bp, 10 predicted proteins | sample CN18umnscriptome_2_FD_89649 | JGI IMG/M metagenome (GOLD analysis project Ga0115104, IMG submission 89649) | Marine eukaryotic communities from Pacific Ocean to study complex ecological interactions - CN13ID_70_C50_10m_0.8um Metatranscriptome... | ecosystem: Environmental > Aquatic > Marine >...
CTAAGGAATAGAATTATATTATATTTAATTTAATAAAATTATATTTCATATTATTGTTTTGGTATTCATTTGCATCTCATCATGCAAGGCCGATGTGTTGATCTGGTCTGTAGGCATCTGAGGTACCTTCGACATCGAGAATCAAGGCGACACCAGACAAGATCCATTTGGCAGGTGGGTGCTTTGTCTTGAGCTGGGCGTAGAAGATGAAGGTGGCACCTCTGGAGGTGGTCATGTAGACTGGGCACTGGTAGACGGTCTTGTCCTCCTTGCCTTCTGCTGGAAGTGGTGCTGATCGGCAGTTGATAACTGGGACAACACTGTAGAGCTTCTTGGGCAAGCTCTCGTCAAGCTGGCCAACTGAGGCCTCCCATCTGGCTCCTTCAACTTGGAAGCCGAAGACGTAGGCACCATCTTTGCATGGTGTAAGCTCTGGCTCCCAATAGAGTCTCTTGAGGACATCAGTAATGATGGTAAGTCTGTTGAGCTCTTGTTGCTTCTCTCTGGCATACACCTGCTTGATGGCAGTCAGGAAGGAGTTTGGATTCTTCAATCTGTTGACGAAAGTAACGTGTGGGATCTTCACTGGGTCTTCCTTCCAGACAGAGAGCTGCTCGCATCTGTGCTTGGTGTTTGTCAACCATGAGTTGAGGCCTCTTGTGCTTGTGAAGCCATATTTGGTCCAGAGTGCTGGCACTTTGTTGAGGTTGATGTCCTGCATGATCTTCTCCATGTTTTCAGTCATTGTCAGTTCACCCTTGAATGCGAGTTCAATGTCTCTAAGTGAGGATACGATGTAGAAGATGAGCTGGTTCATGTATTCGCATTCTTGCATGAAAGAGTTTTGGAATGGTCCTCGAGTGTCCTCTCCAAGCTTGCTTGCAATATCATCCATTTGGAACTTGAAGCTCTCGATGTTGACTTCCTCGAAGACTCTCTGCATGAACTCGACAACTCTGTCATTGGCGCCACCACCAGCTCCATCACCGGCTCCGCCATCTTTTGGTTGAATCTCCTGGAGAGTCTTGAAGAGCTCACGGCATTGAGTGGTTCTGAAGTCGATTTCTGCATTTGGATGAAGTCCATAGGCAAGTGGAGTCTCTGGTGGACATTCTTGATCGATGTGTTCAAGATACTTCTCATATGGATATGCTGGTGGGCACTTGAATGAGATGTTTCTTCCTTCAATGAATGGGAATAGCTCCTCTTCCTCAAGGATCTTCTCGGTCATGAGGTTTTCCAAGAATGCAGCGCAGAATCTTCTATCAACGTTGTCAACAATATGACCTCCATACATGATCTCACCGAAGATGTATCTAAGGTCATCCCATGGAATCTTTCCTGAGCTTGCATTGGTCTCCATGTAGTTGTTCAAGACTTCAGTTGAATCACGGAGATCACCAATACTGAATGGATAGCTCATGTTCCATCCCTTTGGTCCGAATTTCTTTCTCTCAAGCATCACAGAGTGGAAGTAGCAGAGACCGAAGAGGATGGTCCTGACCCTTGGGTCCTTGTCCTCGACTTCCTCTTTGTTGAAGAATACGAAGGCTCTCTTGAGATTCTACTTCAAGCCCTGAGGTGGCTCATTGGTCAGCTTGATTGCTCGCTCAAGGAGACCAATTGGAATAGAATTAGCTGGATCAGATGACACAAACAGTCTGAAGCTTGGGTTGGATCCTTCGAGAGCAAAGCCATCGAGCTTCTTTTCAAGGTCGATCAAGAACTTGGGCATGAGGTGGATATTTTGAAGCATGACCCAGTGGCCTTCTTTGTGTCCGATCTCAAGCTTGGCATGGGCAGCTGGCTCAACACCCTGACCAAGGGCAATGGTGTGTAGAGTCTTTGCTGGGTCCATTCCGCATGATCTGGCGAGGTTTTGCACATCCAATACTGGGTTGGCACCAGGTGAGAGGATGAAGTAGATTGGTGTGGTTGGAGTTGAGTCGTTGTATGCGGCTGTCAAGATTTGGAAGAAACTGGATGTGGAGTCACAGTCAACGAAGTCATCACCATGTGGAAGGGTCCTCCTGCAGAAGTTATCAAGGGCGATTGTTTGTCTATCTGGTCTGAGTACTCTAATGACCAAAAGCTTTTGGAAGATTCTCTGATCCAATGCTTTCCAGTCCAGAGGCAACTTGACATCTTCTGGCTGGAGCTCATTGTACCAGTCCTTGAATCTGGTTGGAGCACCTCCAACAACATCATTGGCGAAGTTCTCGAAGCCCTCGATCTCAATGAGTTTTTGCATATTATACCAGGAGCCATCTGGGAGCCAGTCCTTGAGTGGATTTACAAGATCTGTCTTAGCTGGAGCATTGAGCAAGAAGAACATTTCTCTGTCAGTGTATTCAACGCTGACGATCTTCTTCTGCATTAACCTGAATGTCAATTGGCATCTGAAGATTTGCTTATGCTTCTCGAAGAGACCTCTGGAGACCCATCGGTAGATGGTCATTCTGATCTGGTCTCTCAAAGCAAGCACTCTATGCTCCTCTTCATCGAATGCGGGGGTCTTCTCGATGGCCTTGAAGAAGAAGGTCTGGAAAGACTCGAGGGAGAATTGATACATGTGGGCTACATTGTTCAAAACAATCAGCAAGAAGTAGAGCATGGCACCCTCAGCAGCGACTCTTCTGTAGATTTCTCTCAGAGTGTTGATGGTGACTTCGGTTTCTTTGGCGATGGCTTGTTGTTCTTGAATCTCAGTGGATGTCTTCTTGGTATCTTCAAGAGATTCAATCAGAGCTGTATTCTGAAGAATTGTTGCTGGATCAGCCTCAGACAAGTTCTGGAGAAGTGCAGCTTCAAGGTTGGCGAGGGTAATCTTGAACTCGTTCTGCTTGGTGACGAGCTCCTCCTTCTCTTGCTCGAGGTCGGGCTTTTCGACCTTGACAACACTTGCCAAAAGTTGGTCCTCAAGACCGGTCTCTGTGACAATGAAGTTGATGATTGTGCACTGAGCAGCAGTTTCTGGCTTGTAGTGTGGATTACTGAGCTTGGTTTGAAGGTAAAGTTGGAAGTGTGGACTCAAATCAACATCCTCGGATCCGAGTCTGACGGTCAAGCCCTTTCCTTTCTTGACGAATTGTCTTGATAGAAGTGGATCAAGAATGGCATCAATCTCTTCACCAATGGCTTCAATCATCAAGATGTTGCCGTTTGAGACGGCCATTTCTACTCTCTTGAGCCAGCCTTTCTGTGAAAGTTGAATTGTGAGCATTTCACTTCCTTCTCTTCCTTTGATCCACTTTTGACCTTGCAATTATGGGTCGATGATCAATGGATATCTGTTACAAGAGGTAACGACGGCAGCGTTTTCGCGCGATACTCTATCAGCTGGAAGACCTTCTCCTTGCCAGATGGCCTATTCAGATGGAGTGGCGAGGACACCAAGTGGATCAACTCCGTTGGTGTATGGGATCTTCCTCTCAATGATGTCATCGAGCCAGACGTGCTTCCAGAGATTGTCTCTGAAGGTGTATGAGAATGGACCAATGTAGGAGACGAAGGCTGCTGAGATCAAGGCATCACCAATCATGGTTACCCTCTCACCTCCAAGGGTTCCGACGTTCGTGTTCCATCGGACATTCTCATCCGCAAGACCGTTTACGAGTCTGTTGGCCAAACTCAACTGGTCTTGAAGTTGTTGAGCCTCATCTTCGACTCTCTTCTTGTTGGCTTCCGCCTCAGCAAGCTTCTGCTTGAGGGCATCGACCTGTTCGTTGATCACTCTGACCTTCTCGATGACGACCTTAAGCTCTTCACTCTTGGCATCGGCGGTGGCCTGGGCCTCATCAGCGGCGTCCTTGAGGGGCTTGACTTTCTTGAAGATGGTATTATAGGTAACGATGTTTACAATCCATGAGCAGAGATAAGCAGCAGCGACAGACTTTCCTTTCATGACCTCGAAGTTGAACCAGTCTTGAGCAAGCATTGGCTTCAGTGCCTCAAGTCTCTTTTCGTCAATGTTGTCACCATCGAAAGCAACGATATCTTCAATGAACCTCTTTGGATCCTTCATCATCTTCTGTGCATTTGCCCAGTTGTGGTTCTTCATGACTCCGTCCTTCAAGATCATGACTGCGAATGAGACCTGTTTGGCTTGTTCTGGTGGTGAACCTAGAGCTTTAAGCTCTTGAATCTTGGTAATATCAAGACAGTTTACAGCCTCTTGGGCTCTTTCCATTGCTGGAACGGCATCAGCAAGCTCAGCATCACATGCTGCCTTTTGTGCCTTGGCGGCTTCAGTCATCTTCTCTGTTTCGGCCTGTTGAACAGCAGCTGCATCGGCTTCTTTTTCAGCGATCAAACTCTCTCTACCGACGACCTCAATGAGCTCGTCGGTCTTCTCTTTTTCGATTCCTACATCAATCATCTTGACTTCCATGAGCTTCTGGATGCCTTCGACCTTCTCGGTAGTTGTCTACATGATCTAAAGACCAGTCTCGAGCTTCGTGATCTGCTCAGAGATTTTGCCTCTCTTGGAGTCAACCAACATTTTGTAGAAGTTGATAAGCTCGAGGTAAGAGGTTGGTGTTGTGTAGTTGTGACGTCTTTCAGCTGCCAAGAATTCAGCATTTGCGTCACCAATGGAGAGATGGACATGAGCCATGTGGAGGGCGATGTTGGAGCGGATCTCGTCCTCTGGGAACTCAATCTCAGCTAAGAATCGATTGGCGACGTCAATCAATGCTGCACGTGGCCAAGCGTGGAACATGTCCATTGAGGTACAGTTGATAATACCTGGGAACATTCTTGCTCTGATTCTGAAGGCATCTCCGACTGGAGAGAAGCACAAACTGAGATGGAGGTTCTTTCTTACTTTATCGAGCAAGAAGCTGAAAAGTGCATCCGGGGTGTCATCGAAACCAGCGCCCTTAGCTTCAGCTCTGACTTTACCTAGGAGTACGTCGAGTTCGTCCTTGGCAAAGAGCTCTGGAATGTATCCAGAAGACAACAAGTCATTAATGTAAACCAAGAATTTGTCATCAGTGATCTGTGCATCAGTCAAGATGAACAACAGAGCATTGCCTTGGGCACCAGCTTTGGTGAACATGTTCTGGATATCGGTCTTGAGATCAGCCAACTTGTAGCTTGATGTGACGACAATTCTGGCGATGTCATAACCAAGGATGAAGGATGTCAACTTGGCTAGTGATTGTTTACCTGAACCACCAACACCGACAAGCAGAGCACTTCCAGCTGGGAGGTCGATGATTCTACCAATTCTGGTGATGTGTTCCATTGCCTGGTCGAAGAGCACGAGGTTCATGCTTGCAATTGCCTCATTGTACTCTTCAAGCTTGGCCTCAAGGACGCCCTTCAGGTGCTCCATGCCTTTGATTGGCAAGTAGGCTGCTTCGTGGCCCTCACAGGCAGCAACGAATGATGTGTAGAGCAATGGCTCTTCGAAGATGTCATCAACCTTCACATCAGTGAACTCTTTGGTAGCATTTGTCATGTAGGTCATGTAAAGCTTCTCATCGTCCTCATCGATGAGTCTGTCTCTCCAAACTCTGTGGCATTCGTGTGCCCACAATCTGATGAGTCCAAGAGGCTGGCCTCTGTAATGGCCTGGCTATGCAAGCATAACGTTTTCAACAATTCTTGAGAAATCTCTAAGATTGAATTGATAATGGAATTTTCTTGCAGTTGGAGCAAATTGTGGAGCGTTGGCAACAGCCAAGAACACAGTCATTGTGGCGTTGATAATCTTTCTGGAAAGATCAGCGTTGGCCTTGTCGAAGGTTTTCATATGGTTATCCAAGATCTAGAAGTAGATGGTACTGAGGATTTCCTTTTCGGCTGTCAAGCAAGCAACGAGAGTGAAATGTCTTGTGAGACGGAGGTCAACAATGAAGGAACCTGATTTTGGGTTCATGCATGCTGAGAACATGATGTCGAGCAACTTCTTCTTTTCTTCGAGGTGGTCTCTGTCGTAGACGAGTCCGTAGTCGATGATTTGTCTGACCAGGCAGATTGGGGATTGAGTGCCGTACTTGTCAAGGTATGGCATGTTCAAGTCATCCATGAAGTAGATGAGGACCTTTCCGAGAGGTGGACCAAAGATCACACCGGATCTCTTGTCGACCTGTGACTCAATCACCACTTGCATTGCCTTGGAGTCGGTGTAGCTGTTGAAGTTGATTGAAGCGAAGATGGTCTTCTCTTTGTCCAGGGTGGCGAAGTAGTTGTTTACGATCGTGGTCTTACCGGTACCAGCAGCACCGACGTAGAGCATACCCTTCTTTTTGGCAACGTGGGTATCCAAGAGGAAGGATTGTCTGGTGGTTTCAGCAGTTGGGACGACCAAGTTGCTGAAGAGGCCCTCATAATCACTGTTGAAGCCCTGCACTCTCTGAGTCCAGTTGATGAAAGTGGCAGTGATTGGGTCAAAGAAGTAATCAAAGCATTGGAGATCACCTTCGTATTTGAATTATTTACCTGAAAGACTCTTCCAGGCATTACTGAATTGGATCTTGTCTTCATCAAGGGAAGCACCATAAGCCCACATACCGGCAAAGACGAAGAAACCTTCATAGATGAGCTTGATTGCCTCTTCATTGTTCTCCTCTCTCAACTTCTTAAGCTGCTCATATTGTTGCTTGTTATTGTGGAGTTGCCAATCCAGTTGGTCAACGATGCAGGTAAGACTCTGAATGCATTGCATGTCACAGGTTGGAGTGATATGTGATTTGTGTCTGAGGTCATCAGTGAATGAGTCAGCAAGATAGTGGGTGAAAGCAAGAGTGAACACGTTCTCGGGGAGGCCGTTCTCAATCTTCTTGTATTTCATCAACCAGGAGTCGAAGTATGGTCTGCAACCAATATCAGAGTCATTGACGTAAAGGACACCACCTCTGGAGACAGTAGCTGGGGTAGCATTCTTCAGATGGGAAATCTCAAGAATGAGTCTCATTTCTGGAGTCATTGGGATACGCTCCTGTGACACAAGGGTCAGCACCTTGTTGTCGTCCATGACTGTGTTCAAGGACTCAATCCACTCTGGATCAACATCACCATCCAGGATGATCCACTTGTATTTGTGAGATGGCTTGTATGGAGGATTGTTTTTGTTCATGTCTCTCATGATGACGGAAAGGACACCATCTTTCCACTCCTTGGTCTTGGGGTTCATGCAACCATAGAGCTCATCTGCTGTGACGGCCTTTGGATCTATGATGTCGGTGACGGTGGTGTGGCCATCGTTGGTCAAGGTCTTGGCAAGGACCTTCCAGATGGTTGATTTGGCGCAACCTGGGTTACCGATGATGAACATGCAGTGACGTACTTGGAGGATCTCAGCTGTCTGCACGACCTTAAGGACGAAGCCATCTTCGGCCTGGAGGCCTTCCTCCTTGGTGGCAACTCTGGCCTTAGCTTGAAAATCGAGGTCGATTTTGGATTCATCTGGGATGCCTGGGAAAAGATCACCAATAAGACCAGCGAAAATGGATCTGTCATCGACAATGATCTTTGGCCAGTTGAAATCCTTCAGACCTCTTCTGAGAATGTAATCCTCTGGGACATCTGGTTCTGCTCGCTTAAGACCACCTGCTTGTCTGAGTACTGATTTGACTGCTCTGAGACCCCAATCATAATGGATTTGACTGGACAAAAGACTCTTTGAGAGGTTGTAAAGGGTCATGAACTTCTTGGAAAGGTCCTTTGCTGTTGAGAAACCTTCTGACATGAGCATGTTCTCGCAAATCAGCACAATATCTGGGACAACCATTGCGCAACTTCTGAACAGAGCCTTGAGGTTTTCTGGGAGCTCAGTTCTACCAGCATAGCCTGGGTTCATGGTAATGAAGAAGCCGACTGTGATTTTCAAGGAAATTTCTTCATCTTGATCAGCTTGGAAAATGAATGTATTCTTGGCTGGGTTGATCTTCATCTCTCTGACAGCATCAAGGACGTACTTGACCTGGGTGGAGACGACAGAAAGCACCTCAATGGAAATTCTATTGAACTCATCGAAGCATCCCCATGCACCAGTTTGGGCAAGACCCATGAAGATTTAGGCCATTGACCTGTAGTTCATCTGATCAGAGCAGTTGAACACGACAACATGAAGACCCAAGTTCCTACCAAGATCCTTGGTTGTTTCTGTTTTGCCTGTACCAGCTGGTCCAGCTGGAGCAGCACCCATGGACAAGTTCAAAGCCTGAGAAAGTGTGATATAGCATCTATCTGTCAATGGTGTGATGACCAGTCTTCCACAGTTACCAACGTATTCATAGTTGTAGTAAGTGGTCCAGTCGCAAATCTTGGCAACGCAAACTCTCTTCTCGTCTTTGGGGTTCCTGTACTCCATGTAGAACTTGAGCTGACTCTACCATGCGAAGCCTTGTTGATCATACATCTTGGTGAGGCAGAATTTGTCAACAACATCTCTTGAGTGGACATCAATTGTAATAATTGTGATGATTTTGATTCTGAGATCTGATGACAATGGAGTTCTGACTCTCTCAATCAAATGACTAATTCTCAAAACGATCGTATTGAATTAGTCTTTCATTGCTGTCTCACTGCCACCTTCATGCTCATCAAAGGATCTGCCAGTTTCTTCGGTCCACATGACAGCGGTGGCCAAAAGAGCAATCTGAGCGCAATAGTCTTCAAGCCATATATGTCTCTGCTTTTCAAATTCCCACATATCAGCAGTTTGCTTGGCAAGATCGAGGACATCTCTCAAGGTAAGCTGCATCTTGGTTTGGAGGTCGTTCAGGTAGTTCTCGACTGCGCCAACAGCTTCAAAGTTGGTTTCAAATGGGACATATTCACCTTCATTTGAAAACATGCCTTTTGCTCTCTTGGATGGATATGGGATGCCTGCTCCTCTGATGAACTCGAGTCTCTTCATACCATCGAAGCAATCGCTCAAGTATTCATCGACTTTCTCTGGGTTGTTACCATTGGATAGAATATCAAGAAGAGCTTGATCTGCGACGAAGTAGAACCTAGCGAAGATCTTCTTCTTCTGCTCAAGATACTCATTAAGAGCTTTCTCACAAATCTCGATTTCCTCGTAGGTGTTGTTCAGAAGCTCTTCTCTGCCTTCATAAGTACAAGCCTCGATGACGCCTGGCTCAGCCTGTGCTTCTCTCATCATTTCCTTGAAAGCACCGTCAATTTGCTCGAATCTTCTTGTGTCATCTGGTAATTGTGCTCTAATATCCTCTGAAGCAAGGAAAATTGGCTCAAGCTGCACCCACTTTCTCTGTACTTTTGTCCATTTGGTGATGACTTGCTCGACTTGTTTCAGGTTCTTTTGCCAGTGGATGGCTCGCTCTTTGAATTCTTCGACATCTTTGGATGACATCATACCCATGATCTCCATCTAGTGCTGCTCAACGAATTCAATAATCTCTCCAAGGTCACCAAGAATTGGAACTTCATGGTATTCTTTGAACTCAAACTTTTGCTCCTCCCAAATAGATTGGATAACATTCAATTTGGCTTCAATCTTGGCTTCTTTCTGGGCTCCATCGACCAATTCTGTAACTTCTTCAGAATATCGGTAGAGCTGGAGCTTGATCAAGTCCTCAAGGCAGAAGCTTGGTGATTGGAAATCGATTTTCTGACCTGTGATTCTCATCAATTTCTTCCAATGTCTTTCTTGCATGAATTTGGAATGCAATTGAGAAATCAATGGCAAGATGGTGTTCATGTTCTTGACTCTGTCATTAAGAGCAAAGAAAGCCTTGAAGTTCTTGATTTCCTTGTTTTGAGCACTTTGAGGATTGCATTGCTTTGTCTGCATTTCTTTGATCTATGCCATGAGGTTGTCGGTGTCGATCTTGTCCCAAAGTGTGGATTTCCAGGTCTCGAACTGGAAGTCAATCAAGGCAATGAGATCCCACATTTGCTTCAAGTTTTGGAGGTCGTTTCTGCAGTCCTTCAAAGCCTTGTATGAAGACTTTTGCATATCGAAGAG
>Ga0115104_10079256_pt1 | contig 9919 bp, 19 predicted proteins | sample CN18umnscriptome_2_FD_89649 | JGI IMG/M metagenome (GOLD analysis project Ga0115104, IMG submission 89649) | Marine eukaryotic communities from Pacific Ocean to study complex ecological interactions - CN13ID_70_C50_10m_0.8um Metatranscriptome... | ecosystem: Environmental > Aquatic > Marine >...
AAAATTTTATCAATAAATTTAAAACATAAAAATTATTTTTTCTTTCCAGTAACAGTTTTCTTACTCCCACGACGTGTTCTTGCATTTGTTCGCGTACGCTGTCCACGAACAGGTAAACTTTGTCGATGACGACGCCCTTTTAAACAATTTATCTCACCTAAACGTTTTAAATTTAAACCTACAGCACGACGTAAATCACCTTCCACTATATAACTATTATCAATAATTTCACGTATTGCAATAATTTGATTATCTTCAAGATCTTTAGTACGGATATTAGAATCAATACCCGCTTTTAATAATATAGTTTCAGATGTAGTTAAACCAATCCCATAAATACTAGTTAAGGCGTAATTAACCTTTTGTGTATATGGAAGATCAATACCTGCGATACGAACCACACTTCTTTTTCTCCTTGATTTAAGATTAACCTTGTCTTTGTTTATGTTTCGGTTGAGAACAAATTACACGTAATTTTCCATAGCGACGTATAATTCTACATTTTGGACACATTTTTTTAACAGACGGACGAACTTTCATTATTTTTTATCGATAAAAGTGAATAATTTTTTATTTGACCATATCATTATAAATCTCATATATTAATAATGTTCTAACTTGCCGACTAATATCAATAGCTGCACCTACTAGAATTATTAAAGATGTAGCTCCAAAACCTCGTAACGAGGATGTTTGGGCAAAGAACGATAATATATTTGGTAAAATTGCCATACCAGCTAAAAATAAACCACCAAGAATAGCTAAGCGGTTTAAAGTTTTTTCAAGATATAATTTTGTTTGAGTGCCTGGTCTAATACCTGGTATACTAACTGCCATTTTATTTAAATCTTCAGATAAATTTGTTGGATCAACAACAATTGTTGAATAAAAATAACTAAAGAATAGAATTGATAGAAAATATAACAGAAAATAAAGCACTGAAAAGACCGCAGGAAACTTTTGAAAAAAATCAAAATTTGAAAATGCAGAAAACCCTGCCAAAATTGTCGAGCTAAAAATAATTGGCATAACACCACCTTGATTTAAACGGAATGGTAAAAAATCAGGCTTATTATTAGTTACTTTTCCTAATAATTGTTTTGCAGACAACATTGGAATGGAACGTGTAGCTTCTTGAACAAATATAATACCAATAATAATAAGTGAAATAAAGAACAGCAATAGAGCTATAGAAATAAAGTCAATATTACTGTAAATATTTAAAAAAGTCGAAGGTAAAGCCGATGTAATACCAATACAAATAAACAAAGATGGACCGTTCCCAATACCTTTCTCTGTAATTAACTCACTGAACCACAAAATAATCATTGCCCCAGTAACTAAAGCAAGTACTATTTCAAAACCCGTGAATAAATTCCAATCAAAAATATACGGTTTTGCAAAATAAGCAATTGGCACACTATATAAGAATGCAATAGCTAATGTTAAATACCTCGTAATTTGGGTAATTTTTTTCCTACCTGCAGAACCTTCTTCTTTTTGAAGTTTTTGTAAACTTTTAATCCCAGAAGTAAGTAATTGCATAATAATCGAAGCATTAATATTAGGTAAAATTCCCAAGGAGAATAGACCTAAAACAAAAAAATCACCTTGAGAAAATGCACTTAACATATTTAATGTTGAGTTTTTTTTCAGTGCAACATAAAGATATTCTTGGTCAATTTCTGGAATCGGTACAACAATACCAAAACGAAGAATGAAAAGAATTACTAATGTAAACAAAACTCGTGATAAAAATAATTCTTGACTATTTATTAAACCTTTAGCAGCCATACTTTCTTTAATTCAAAGAATATTATTTATAAAAATTTTCTACTGAAACATTACGATCATTTGATGTTTCAACAGGGGTTTTTAAATTTTTAAGAGCTGAAACCGTTGCTCGAGCATTATTTAATAAATTATTAGAACCTAATTGTTTCGCTAAAATATTTTTAACGCCCGCTAATTCTAAAACTGTTCGAATAGAACTTCCTGCTAATACACCTGAACCTGGTGCTGCAGGTCTCATGATAACTTTAGATGCACCAAAAACTCCATTAGATAAATGCGGTATAGTATTACCTTTTGTTAAAGGAATATTAATAATATTTTTTTTAGCATCCGTAACTGCTTTTTTAACAGCACCTACAACATCATCAGCTTTACCAACTCCAACCCCAACTTGCCCATTTTCATTACCAATAACAATAACAGCTCGAAAGCTGAGTTTTTTTCCACCTTTACAAACTTTAGTGACACGACGAATTTGAACTACCCGTTCTAAAAATTTTGTTTCACGTACCTTTGCAGTACGACGGGATTTTAAAGTTCGTTTTGGACGTTCAGCATTATCTATATTATTTGACATATAAATTTAATTACTAAAATTAAAAATGTAAACCTAATTCTTTAACACCATCAGCTAAAGCTTTAATACACCCATGATAAGGTCTAATACCACGATCAAAAACTAAATTAGAAATTTCCTTATCTAAAAGTTTTTTACCTAACGCTTCACCAACTAATTGTGAGATTTGAACATTTGTTAAATTTGTTGTTTTATCTTTAAGTTCAGAATCTAATGTTGAACAAGATAACAAAGTATGTGATAAATCATCATCAATTACTTGTGCATAAATATGTTTATTTGAACGAAAAACCACAAGACGTGGTCTTTTAGCGGTTCCTTTAATACGATTTCTACGTCTCGATAGTTTGGATTTTTTCATAATTTATTATTTCCCAGATTTTCCAGCTTTACGTAAAATAACTTCGTCTCTATATCTAACACCTTTACCTTTGTAGGGTTCAGGTGGTCTAATATCTCGAATTTGGGAAGCAAATAAGCCAACTGTTTCTTTATTAAATCCACTAATCTTAATGACAGTATTAGTTTCAACTAAAACAGTCAAATCTTTTGGTATCTGAAGAATAACAGGATGACTATAACCAAGGTTTAAATTAATTGAATTCCCACTAACTTGAGCCCTATAACCAACACCTTGAAGTTCTAAAACTTTTTCAAATTTTTGGTCTAAACCAACAACAGAATTAGAAATTAAAGATCGATACAGACCTTGCATTTTACTTGATTCCCGAGATTGATCTTTTCGTTTTACAACGATTTGTCCATTATCCGAAACAACATCTAAACAGTCCGGATAAATATAATTCATTTCACCAAGTTTACTTTTTATATTGATTTCATTTTTATTAATAAAATTAATATTAACAGTATCCGGTAATTTGATTGGTAGTTTACCTATTCTCGACATTTTTTTTACCTTATGTATTCCTTTAATTTAATAAAAATAAATATTAAATTGGTTTCAACTACCAGATGTAGCACAAAATTTCTCCACCGATCCCAAGTTTACGTGCTTGAATATTAGACATTATGCCCGATGAAGTTGAAATAATAGCAATTCCTAAATTACCTAAAACATCTGGTAAATCTTTACAGCCAGCATAGATTCGTAACCCAGGTTTACTAACTCGTTTAATTTTTGTTATAACCGGTATTTGTTTCGTACCTTTATACTTAAGTGAAATTAATAAAAATGGGTTAACTTCATGTTCTAAAATCTCAAAATCTGAAATAAAACCTTCTGATTTCAACACATTTGCAATATTTATATTCATTTTTGTCATCGGAATTTGAACCATATGATGATGAACACTATTTGCATTCCTAATTCTCGTTAACATATCAGAAATCGTATCATTTACCATAGTTTAAATTAATTAATCTCTAAATGGAAAACCAAAACCTTTTAACAGCGCAAAACCTTCTTTTTTATTTTTTGCTGTTGTAACAATCGTGATATTAAAACCACGTAGCTGATCGACACTATTGTAATCAATCTCTGGAAAAATTAACTGCTCACGTAAACCCATATTATAATTACCATGACGATCAAAACTGTTACCATCAAGACCTTGAAAGTCGCGCATTCGTGGTAAAACAAGATTTATAAAACGATCTAAAAATGAATACATTTTATCCCCTCGTAGTGTAACTGTTACACCTAAATCTTGCTCTTCACGAATTTTAAACCCCGCAATCGAATTACGAGCTTTTGTAATAATAGGTTGTTGACCAGAAATTAAACGAATTTCCTCAATGGTTTTTTTTAAAATATTATTATTTTGCGCTAAACCACCCAAGCCACGATTGATTTGAATCTTTACTAACTTTGGAACTTGGTGCACATTTTTAAACTGAAATTCATTTTTTAAAGTAACTTGAATTTCATCCCTATATAAAGTCTTAAGTCTTTGAATCATAAAGTTTTTGTAGCCTTAATTTTTAGGAAATAATATTCCCATTTTTCTTTAAAACACGTACTTTTTTACCATTCTGAGTTTCTATGCTAAACCTACTTGCAATTTCACCATCTGATAACATAACATTTGATATATGAAGTGGGGCTTCAAATTGTTTAATATCTCCAGTAGAGCCTTCTTGTTGTGGTTTAATATGTTTAAATTTTTGATTAATACCTTCAATAATTACCATATTATTTTTTTTAAAAATAGTTTTTATTTTCCCACTCTTGCCCTTTTCCTTACCTTGTATAACTTTAATATTATCCCCAACTTTTAAACGAATTTTTTTCATAATTTTAAATTAAGTTACAAAACTTCAGGCGCTAAGGAAGCAATACGCATAAACTCTTTATCTCGAATCTCACGTGCGATCGGACCAAAAACTCTAGTTCCCCTAGGATTATTATCCTTATTTATTAATACCGCAGCATTATCATCAAATCGAATAAGTAATCCATCCGATCGACGTAGTGTTTTACGTGTACGAACAATTACTGCTCTTACAATGTCTGAACGTTTAACAGGCATATTTGGAGAAGCTTGCTTTACAACACCAATAATTATGTCTCCAATCTTTGCAACCTTTCGATTCCCACCTAAGACACGGATACACATAATTTTTTTAGCACCAGTATTATCTGCAACAGTTAAATATGTTTGAGGTTGTATCATAAATTATTTCACCGATTGTATTGAAACTGATTTAGAAATAATGTTTTTTAATTTCCAACGTTTTTTAGAACTTAAAGGCCTAGTTTCTTCAATTAATACTTTATCCCCTATCGAACAAACATTTAGTTCATCATGTGCCATAAGCCGTTTTGAACGAATCATAACTTTTGAATATAAGGGATGTTTAAAACGTTGTTCTTCTAATACAACAATACTTTTATTCATTTTATTACTAACAACTACACCTATTCTCTCTTTAATTGGCATTTTTTTAAATTAATTTTTGTAAGAACCTTTATTGCCTTGTTGATTTAACCATTAATAATTGTGAAAGTCGATGACGAAGATGTTTAAACATATGTGATTTAAATTCTTGACGAGTAGCTTTCTTCATTCTTAAACCAAAGAGTTCTTTTCGGGTATTTAGAATTTCAATTTCTAATTTATCATCTTCTAACTCATAAATATCTGAAATTTTTGGTAACCCCATAATCTATAAAATATTTTCTTTAGTTATAAATTTTGTTTTAACAGGTAATTTATATGATGCAAGTTTAAAAGCCGCTTTAGCTGCTTCTGGCGAAACACCACCCAATTCAAAAAGAATTGTACCCGGTTTAACAGTTGCAACCCAGTAATCTACAGTACCTTTACCTGAACCCATACGTGATTCCGCAGCCCTCGCTGTTACAGGTTTATCAGGAAAGACCGTAATCCATAGTTTGCCTCCCCTTTTTGTGTAACGTGTTATCGTACGACGAGTAGCTTCAATTTGGCGAGAAGTTAACCAAGTTGGTTCTAAAGATTGAAGAGCATAATCACCATGATTTATCTTATTACCACGGTAAGCTTTACCTCTTAATCTTCCACGTTGTTGTTTTCTATATTTTGTTCTTTTCGGACTTAGCATTATATTAAAGTATATTTTTAAATCTTAAAATTATATAATCTCACCTTTAAACATCCAAACTTTAATACCAAGTATGCCATAAATAGTAAATGCTTCTTTTGTTGCATAATCAATATCCGCACGTAAAGTTTGTAAAGGTACACGACCCTCACGAATCCATTCACTTCGGGCAATTTCAGCACCATTTAAGCGACCAGCGACTTGAATTTTAATACCTTTAATATTAGATTTTTGAGCCTTTAAAGCAGCTTGTCGCATTGCTCGCTTAAAAGCAACCCTTGATTCTAATTGTTCAGCAATGAAATCCGCTATTAAAGTAGCTTCAGTATCTGGTAATTTAATTTCAATAACATTAATAATAATTTGACGATCTTTTGGAAGAATTTTTTTAAGACTAGTATATAATTCATTAATTCCTGATCCAGCTTGACCAACTAGTATACCCGGTCTAGCACTATGAACTTCTAGTTCAATTTGATTACCTTTACTATTACGATTAATTTTAATTTTTGCGATACTAGCTGATCGCAATTTATCAGAAAATAAACTTCTAATTTGATTATCCTCTTTCAATAAATTTGAATAATCATTGAAGTCAGAGTACCATGAAGAACGATGAGTTTGAGTTGTAACTAACCGAAACCCCAATGGATGAGTTTTTTGTCCCACAAATATAATCCTTAAATATTAACAATTTAATTTTGACTTTCAACAACAATAGTTATGTGACAAGTTGGTTTACGAATTGCAAACCCTCGGCCCTGGGCTCTTGGTCTAAACCTTTTTAAAACTGTACCTTGATTCACAAACGCTTGTTTTATAAAAAGATTTTGTTTTAATAACCCTAAATTATTTTGAGCATTTGCAGCTGCAGAATGGGTCGCTTGCCATACAGGACCACATGCACGATAAGGCATAAATTCTAATAACATTAATGCATCCTGATAAGAACGACCTTGTATTTGTCGTAAGACTCGTCTAACTTTAGTAGGTGACATACGAATATATTTTGCAGTCGCAGATGCCGATTTTTCTTTTATATCGATCATATAAATTTATCGTCTAGTCTTTTTATCTGTTTTTACATGTGAACGAAATGTTCGAGTCGGTACAAATTCGCCCAACTTTTGGCCAACTATTTGTTCATTAATAAAAATTGGAACATGTTGACGACCATTATGTACAGCAATTGTGTGTCCAACCATTACCGGTAAAATAGTAGAAGATCTCGACCATGTTTTTATAGTTTTCTTTTTACCAGAGCTATTCATTTGATTTACTTTTTCAAGTAGATGATAAGCAATAAATGGGCCTTTTTGAAGTGATCTTCCCATAAATATTTTAATTTTTAAAGTTTAGTTTATTTACGTCGACGAATAATATAAGCATCACTATATTTATTCTTAAGCCTTGTTCTAACACCTAGTGCTGGTTTACCCCACGGTGTTAATGGTTGCTTACGACCAACGGGAGCTCGACCTTCACCACCACCATGTGGATGATCACATGGATTCATAACCATTCCTCGAACAGTAGGGCGTTTTCCTAACCAACGGTTTCGCCCTGCTTTTCCAATAGTTAAATTTGAAAAATCAGAATTACTTAAAATTCCAATTGTCGCATAACATTTCGCAGAAACTAAGCGAATTTCTTTAGACGGCAAACGCAACGTCACATAATTACCTTCTTTCGCCAAAAGATAAGCGCAAGTACCGGCTGAACGTACAATCTGTCCACCTTTTTTATGTGTTAATTCAACATTATGAATTTGAGTACCTAATGGGATTTTTTCTAAAGGTAAAGCATTACCAATTTGGATTAACGCATTTTCACCTGATTCAATTACACTACCAATTTTCAATCCCTCAGGATGTAAAATATAACGTTTTTCTCCATCGCTGTAATCAATTAACGAAATTCGCGCATTTCGATTCGGGTCATATTCAATTGTTTTTACAATTCCAGAAACGCTAAATTTATTACGTTTAAAATCAATAATACGATACTTTTTTTTATGCCCTCCACCACGATGTCTAACTGTAATAATACCTCGGCTATTTCGGCCACCATTTTTCTTTAATGGTGTCACTAATTTTTTAACAGGTTTAGTAGAACTTAAATCACTAAAATCTGAAACAGCACGATTTCTAGTACCAGGTGTATTAGCCTTATATAAACGAATTGCCATAAAATTTAATATAAATCTTTATAAGTCAGGAAAAATATCAATTTTATTTCCTTCAGATAAAGTAACGATTGCTTTTTTAAATTGTGTACGAAAACCACTTGATCGACCAAGCTTGCGCTTTTTTCGTGGTAAATTAAGAGTATTAACTTTTATTATTTTTACGTCAAAAAACGATTCAATTGCTTGTTTAATACTTGTTTTATCTGCATTTTTCGAAACTAAAAAACTATATTTATTATTTTCAAGTAATCGAGTTGCTTTATCTGTAATTAAAGGATACTTAATCGAATCGATAAGATTAATTGAATTAAGTTGTTTAGCCACAATATGTTTCCTCAATTATTTTTAAACTTTTTTCATCTAATATAATATATTCACTTTTCAATAAATTCTTAATATCTAAATTATTTGAACGGACCGAAATAACTTTTGGTAAATTTCGAGCAGATAGATGAATATCATCTTCTAATGAATTTGAAATTAATAATATATTGCTACTTGCTAAAATATTTAGATTATTGAAAATTTCTAAAATACTTTTAGTTTTGCCATTAGGAATTGAATTATCAAAATCCTCTAAGACAAAAATATTTTGTTTCTTGTTATACAATAATGTTCGAATAGAAAGTTTCCATTCTTTTTTGTTTAGTTTTTTGTTAGCTTTTATTGGTTTCGGGCCAAATATAACACCCCCACCTTTCCATAATGGAGAATTATTAGAACCCGCTCTTGCACGTCCTGTACCTTTTTGTTTCCAAGGTTTACGACCACCACCACGAACTTCACTTCTTGTTTTAGTAGAAGCAGTCTTTTGAGAAAGGTTATGGTTTTGATGAAGTAATGATTTATGAATTAAATAATTAGCTTTTAAATCAGAAATCTTTAATTGCAAACTTTTTTCAACATTGGCTATTTCACCAGTTTTTTTATAAACCTTATAATTTATTGTCTTAATGTCTGTCATATTTTTAATTCAAAACCTTTAATTTTAACTTGCCGATTGAAGACTGAGAAGATTACCAGGTTTTCCAGGGATAGATCCTTTAACAATTATTAAATTTTCTTCGACATCAATTTTTAAGATTTTTAAATTTAAAACCGTAACTGTTTTACCACCTAACCTACCAGGCATTTTTTTACCTGGATAAACACGACCAGGAGTTGTACCAGCACCAATTGAACCTGGTGCTCGATGGTTTTTAGAACCATGACTCATTGGTCCACGTGTAAAATGGTGGCGTTTAATCGTACCGGAAAAACCTTTACCAATACTTTTCCCTGTAACATTTAAAATTTGACCTTCACTAAAAATGTTGGTATCAACAACTTGGCCTAACTCAAATTCACTTGTGTCATCCACTTTATATTCACTTAGATACTTAAGAGGTGATACGCCACTTTTTCTTAAATGTCCAAGTTCAGGTTGTGTCAACGAATTTACTTGACCATAACCAATTTGAATTGCATTATAACCCGCCGTTGAAATAGTTTTTATTTGAGTTACAGCGCACGGCCCAGCTTTTATAACAGTAACAGCTGATGCATTACCATGCTCATCAAATATTTGTGTCATACCAACTTTGTTTCCAAGAATACCTACAGACACAATTTTAAGACTCCCTTTTAATTAGGTAATTGGTTAATCATAATACGTTAAAAATTCATAAATAAATTAATAGAATTAAATAATATGAAATACGTATAATTATTTCGTACTCTAAGTTCAAATTGATAATTTGAAGAGTAATTTTTTAGTAAAATAAAAAAGAATTTATCGCAATAATAATTAATAACTAAAATAATATTATTAAAAATTT
>Ga0115104_10042535_pt1 | contig 9889 bp, 11 predicted proteins | sample CN18umnscriptome_2_FD_89649 | JGI IMG/M metagenome (GOLD analysis project Ga0115104, IMG submission 89649) | Marine eukaryotic communities from Pacific Ocean to study complex ecological interactions - CN13ID_70_C50_10m_0.8um Metatranscriptome... | ecosystem: Environmental > Aquatic > Marine >...
AAAAAAACTGCTGAAAAATGGGTTCCATTAATTTTATTTGGAGGGTTTGCAGAAGTAGAAAATAACCAGGTGACAATTTTAGGAAATGGTGCTGAAGAAATATCTTCTACTTTAACAAAACAAGGGGCACAGGATATGCTAGATACTGTTTCTGAAACATTAGAAAATCTTAAACTATCAGCTGAAACAACTGAAGATTTAAGTGCAGCTGTGTTAGAAGTTCAAATTGCAAAAGCAAGAGTAGCTGCATTAAACCTATTATCAAACTAAGAATACAATAATTTATTATGAAACTTAATTTAATAAAAACTTCCGATTTCACATTTCGAACAAAGTTGTTTCGAATTTATGATATGGAACTTCCATTTCTTGAACATATTGAAGAATTACGACAAAGAACTTTTCAACTAATTGTTATACTTATTAACATAACTATTCTAGTTTTTATTAATGTGAAAACACTCGTAGAACTATTAGAAAAGCCTGTCTCAGTAATTAAATTTATACAGTTATCACCAGGCGAATATCTTATTTCTACAATTAAAATTTCAGTCTATACAAGCTTATTAATTTGTGTTCCCCTAGTTTTATCACAAATTATTTGTTTTATTTTCCCAGGTTTAACACTTAAAGAAAAAAAATTCATTTTACCGCTTATTATAATTTCATTTGCGTTATTTAGCTTAAGTATAAATTTCTCATATGGCATTTTAATACCAGCTGCATTAAAGTTTTTTATAAATTATGGTGAAAATGTAATAGAACCACTTTGGTCATTCGATCAATATTTAGATTTTACATTACTAATTTTTTACAGCACAAGTTTAGCATTTCAAATTCCAATTTTTCAACTAATACTAGGTTTAACAGGCATAGTATCAGGTAAAAAGATGTTAGCATTTTGGAAATATGTTGTATTAGGTTCAACAATAATAGGAGCTGTGTTAACACCCTCAACGGATCCAGTTACACAACTTTGTTTGTCATCTGCAATTTTCATTTTATATTTACTAGGTTCTATAATTTTATTTATTTACCAAAATATTACTTTACGATAATATTGAAGCATAAATATTAAAACATAAAAAGTTTATTCATAAATTTTAAAAATTAAAACATAATATAATAATATTCTTAAACAGAAAAGGAAAAACGTATAAAAAATTACTGTGAAAAATATATGGACCTTTATTAAGCAAAGCTTAAAGGTTACAGTTTTGAGTGCATTACTAGGGGTATCATTCAAAGCAACAGCATTTCCTATCTATGCACAAAATGCTTATGCGAATCCACGCGAAGCTAATGGAAGAATTGTATGTGCAAATTGCCATTTAGCACAAAAACCTGTACAAATTGAATCACCATCGTCAGTCTTACCAAATTCTGTCTTTGAAGCAGTTGTTAAAATTCCATACGATTTAGAATCAAAACAAATTTTAGGATCTGGTAAAAAAGGTGGTTTAAATGTTGGTGCTGTTGTAATCTTACCTGAAGGTTTTAAATTGGCACCAACAAAAATGATCCCTGCGGAAATTAAAGCAAAAAATAAAGGTATTTACATTGCTCCATATAGCGCAAAAGCAGATAATATTTTAGTTGTCGGACCAATTAGTGGTGACAAACATCAAGAAATAATTTTCCCTGTTTTATCGCCAGACCCTGAAACAAACAAAAACGTAAACTTTTTAGAATATCCAATTTACGTAGGGGCAAACCGAGGGCGAGGACAAGTTAATCCAACAGGAGATAAAACAAATAACAATCCAATTTTAACTCCCGTGGGTGGACAAATTACAAGTATTGCAAAAACAGAAAAGGATGGTTTTTCAGTATCAATTAAAACTGTAGACGGTTCTGTAAAAACGGTTGATGTTCCACAAAACTATAAATTAGCAATTTCTGAAGGGAAAACAATTAAACAGGATCAACCTTTAACATTTGACCCTAATGTGGGTGGATTTGGGCAAACTGAAACAGAGATTGTCTTACAAACTCCATCACGAATTATTGGCTATATGGTTTTACTAGTATGTGTAACTTTATGTCAATTATTCTTAGTATTAAAGAAAAAACAATTTGAAAAGGTTCAAGCCGCTGAAATGAACTTCTAATAGGTTTTTATAAAACTAAGCAAATACTAATATGAACTATGTATATTAATTCACGTTTGTTTTAAGAAAAATAATATTTTATAAACTATGTTTCCGTTAGATTTTTCAAGTAATTCGATACTACTAGCAGGTGTTGAAATTGGTACACATTTTTATTGGGAAATTGGCGATATTTCATTACATGGACAAGTTTTTCTTGTTAGCTGGTTTGTTTTTACTATTTTAGTAATTTTCTCAATTTTAGGGACACAAAATTCGGAAAGAATACCAGATTCATGGCAAAATTTTATGGAATCTACAATTGAATTTACACAAGATATTGCGAAAAATCAACTTGGTGAAAGTTTCTATCGACCATGGGTGCCATTTATTAGCACGCTTTTCCTATTTATTTTTTGTTGTAACTGGTCTGGAGCATTAGTGCCATGGAAACTAATCCTCTTACCAGAAGGAGAATTAGCTGCTCCTACAAATGATATTAATACAACCGTTTCACTAGCACTTTTAACTTCATTAGCGTATTTTTATGCAGGTTTTAGCAAAAAAGGAATTGGTTATTTTAAAAGATATATTCAACCAACCCCAATTCTTCTACCAATTAATATTTTAGAAGATTTTACAAAACCTTTATCACTAAGTTTCCGTTTATTTGGAAATGTTTTAGCTGATGAATTAACAATCTCTGTATTAGTTTTACTAGTGCCATTAATTGTCCCTTTACCAATCATGGGTTTAGGAATCTTCGCGGGTTCTGTACAGGCATTAATTTTTTCTACGTTAGCAGCTGCATATATTGCTGAAGCATTAGAATAATTAAACATAGATATAATTTTTATCTATTTTTATAAATAAAATTCCGGATTTTTATGATAACTTTACAACTTGTTTATGGATTCTATTATCGCTGGTGCATCAGTTATTGGTGCTGGTCTTTCTGTTGGTCTTGCTGCAATTGGTCCTGGTATTGGTCAAGGTACAGCTGCTGGACAAGCCGTTGAAGGTATTGCACGTCAACCTGAAGTAGAAAACCAAATTCGTGGTACTTTACTATTAAGTTTAGCATTCATGGAAGCCTTAACAATTTATGGTTTAGTAGTATCGTTAGCTTTATTATTTGCAAATCCATTTGCTAGTTAAATTATTACATCAAGTTAACACTTGATGTATCTTAATCTTATTTTAAAAAATAAAACGAACAAATGATGCAATTATTTATCTTTTTAACTTTAGAAGAAATTGGTAGGGGCGGATTATTTGACTTTGGAGCAACTTTACCTTTACTTATTATACAATTTGCAATTTTAACATTTGTTTTGAATGTAATTCTTTATAATCCAATATTAAACGTATTAAATGAGAGAAACGAGTACCTTGTTAGTACATTAACTCAAGCTTCAGATTTATTAAATTAAGCAAATTTGATTACAGAAAAATATGAATTAGATTTACAAAATAAAAGAAAACAAATCCAAGCAGATCTTGCAACATCAGAAAAGATTTATAAGCAAGTTTGGGAATTGGAACTGCAAATGATACAGAAAGAATGTGATGCTTATGTAACAAAATATAATAAATATTTAGTAACAGAAAAAGAAAACGCATTTAAAGTATTAGAAACAAAAATTGATTCATTAGGTGTACAAATCCTTGGGAAACTTTTTGGTGACCAACTGTAAAGTTTTTTCAGAAACATAAATAAAATGGTAACAAGGAAATATGGAAACTTTTTTAAATACATCAACACTTATAAATAGCATTGGTATAAATACGGATATATTAGAAACAAATCTAATTAACATTACAATACTAATTGTTGTATTAGTGCAATTTGTTGGTGGAGCATTAACAACTTCACTGGCAGATCGAAAACAAAAAATTTTGGATAATGTTAATGATGCGGAAAAACGTTTATCTGATGCAAAAGAACGTTTGTCTGAAGCCAATATTCAATTAGCACAGACAAAAGTAGCAATCGATAAAATCGCACAAGAACTTCAAACAACAAAAACAAACATTATTAAAACAGGTGCTGATAGAATTTATCAGGAAATGTTAACACAAATGAAAACATCAGAACTTGCAATTTCTCTTCAAGAACAAAAATTATTAACTCAAATTAAACAACAAATTATTACACTTGCGATTAAACGCGTTGTTACAAAATTAAAACAAGATTTAACAATTTCTCAACACGTATTAATTATTAATAAATGTATCACACGATTAGGAGGTCTTATTAAGTATGAGTAAAACTCTTATAGTTCCAGCAGCTACTCCTTACGCAGAAGCATTATTACTTAGTGGTGGACGTGAAGTTGAGAAAGATATGGTTAGAATTCTTAACATCTTAAATGAAGTTGAATCTTTAGGAGAATATTTTGCCTCACCTAAAATTGGTGCAAAAACTAAAAAAGAATTTACAAAAAAAATTTTTGATAAACAAATTAGCAGTAGTTCACTAAATTTTCTATTATTGTTAATTGATAGAAGAAGAATTAATATTTTATCTTCAATTATCGAAAAATATTTAGACCTACTAAAAGTTGGAAGTAATGAAATGAATTTTGAAATTACATCTGTTGTTCCATTAAGTAGTGAGCAAGAAACTAATTTAGTTAATAAGCTTAAATCTTTAGCAAATGCAGAAGTTGTAAACTTAACAGTAAAACAAGACCCAACCATATTAGGCGGACTTTTAGTTCAAAATGGTTCTCAATTTATTGATCTAAGTATAAACGGAGAATTACGTAGCATTTCAAATTATTTAGGTAGTAGTTTTGAATTTTAAAATCGTTTTTATTGCAAATAATTAGTATTAAACATTAAGTATGATAAGTATTCGCCCAGATGAAATTAGTGATATTATCCGTCAACAAATTGAAGAATATGACCAAAGTGTAAAAGTAAACACTGTTGGAACAGTTTTACAAGTTGGTGATGGCATCGCACGTTTTTATGGTCTTGATCTTGTAATGGCTGGTGAATTATTAGAATTCGAAGATAACACAATCGGAATCGCATTAAATTTAGAGAACGATAATGTTGGTGCCGTTTTAATGGGTAAAGGCCTAGATATTTTAGAAGGAAGTACAGTAGTAGCTACTGGTAAAATTGCTCAAATTCCTGTCGGAGATGGAATTCTTGGTCGTGTGGTTAATCCATTAGCAAATCCAATCGATGGAAAAGGAGATATTGCTACATCAGAAAATCGATTAATCGAATTTATGGCACCAGGAATTATTAGTCGAAAATCAGTTTGTGAGCCTCTACAAACTGGTATTACTGCTATTGATTCAATGATTCCTATTGGACGTGGCCAACGTGAATTAATTATTGGAGATCGTCAAACAGGTAAAACTTCAATTGCTTTAGATACAATCATTAATCAAAAAGGCCAAGAGTGTATTTGTGTTTATGTTGCAATTGGACAAAAAGCAGCCTCTATTGCACAAGCAGTAACTACATTAAAAGAAAAAAATGCTTTAGATTATACAGTTATTGTTGCTGCAAGTGCTAATGATCCTGCAACATTACAATATATTGCACCATATACAGGTGCAGCAATTGCCGAATACTTTATGTACAATAGTAAAGCTACTTTAGTAATTTACGATGACTTAACAAAACAAGCACAAGCATATCGAGAGATGTCATTATTATTACGTCGTCCACCAGGTCGTGAGGCTTATCCTGGAGATGTATTCTATTTACATTCAAAATTACTTGAACGTTCTGCTAAATTAAGTGATGAACTTGGTGGTGGAAGTATGACAGCACTTCCAGTAATTGAAACACAAGCCGGCGATGTTTCTGCATATATTCCCACAAATGTAATCTCAATTACAGATGGACAAATTTTCTTATCGGGTGACCTATTTAACTCAGGTATTCGTCCAGCAATTAACGTAGGTATATCAGTATCTCGTGTTGGATCTGCTGCACAAATTAAAGCAATGAAACAAGTTGCCGGTAAGTTAAAATTAGAACTTGCACAATTTGCTGAATTAGAAGCTTTTTCACAGTTTGCTTCAGACTTAGATGCTGCAACACAAAACCAACTAGCACGTGGTGTAAGATTAAGAGAATTATTAAAACAACCACAAAATAGTCCATTAGATGTTGAGCAACAAATTGCCTTAATTTATGCTGGTCTTAATGGGTATATAGATGATTTAGAATTATCACAAGTAAAGCCATTCTGTAGTGGATTATTAGCATTCTTAAAATCATCAAAACCAGCTTATGCTGAAGCAATTAGATCAACAAAAAAATTAGAGTCAGCTACAGAAGAAATTTTAAAAGATGCAATTTTATCTACAAAAGAAAGTGTTAAATTAAGTGCATAATAAAAACTGACATATAAATACGAGTTTTAATGTTTAAGGTGAACGATAAAATAATTGAGTTGGGATATGGTTAAAAACTTATCGTTTAACACAGTAAAATAATATCATAAATTAATTGGAATAAAATTCAAGGGGGTTATCATATATAGACGACAATTATAGGAGGAGTTGTTCTTTATTTAAAAGAACAATAATGACATGAGTTGGGAAGAAGAGCCTATCTTTTTTACTTTATTTATTTAGTAGTAGAAGGCAATTGTTCTTAATAAAACAAATTAAAACTTATCAAAAGAATGCACAAATTTGGTCGAAGAGCGTTTTTGTATCGAATATTCTTACAATTATAATTTAAGTTAAAAAATTTATTGCCGAACTGTCATTTGCATAAATTATTCTAAGAAAAAAATTTTTTTTTTTCTTATTATTTTTAATTCGTTTTTAACTTGTAATGTCTTAATAAATTTTGGTCTAAGTTAATAAAATCGATAGGTTTATTTATTCCTTTAGGTGAAATTGCTAATTTAATTTCGACGAATTTTACTGTATCTCGTTTTTGGTTTGCTAATACGTAAATTGGATATTTTAAAAAGTTTACGTTTTTATTTTTTTCAGGTTCTGGTGATAAAACAGAGAAAACTATTTCTTGATGTTTATCACCACTAGTTAGTCTAACGATCAAATTTTATTTACTTTTTGATTTTGACATTAATATTAATAATTCAATATGTGTATTTATTTCGATATATTTTTTAAATAAGTTGCGTTTTCGGTAAATATATGTAAGATTTTTGAGAGTTGTTATACAAGTTGGAATATTAAAAATTGCTTTTTCTAAATAAGTTTGAGCAATATCAAATAAAGCGAGTCTGGAATATATAGAACTAATAACAATATAAAGATGGGCGAGACCAATTTTATCGTTTCTATCCCATTTTACTAAACACTTTCGGTATATTTCAATAGCATTCGAATACATTTGTTTTTTTAGAAATATTTGGCCTAAATCTAAGTATGTATCTAAAGATGCTTGGTTCAAATTAATCTGAATTTTTAATATACCTAATTGTTTTTGTAAAGTTTGTATTGAAAAAATTTGCCCTAAAACTAATATTAAAATTATTGATAAAAAAAGTATAACAATGTTTAGGTATAACAAAGGGAAAAACAGATTTAGATTCATTTTATTTTTTTTTAAATTTTTGTTTAATTATTTTACTGTAAAAATAAAATTTTTACGATGTTAAACTATAAGTTTTAATATATTTCGCTTATAATTTTTCTGTTCAGTAAAAATATAAAAACATTAATTATATGTCTCGCTACTTAAATGCACGTATTAGAGTTATAAGAAGGTTAGGACCACTACCTGGATTAACAAAAAAACTTACAACAAGAACCCGATATCCAGGTGAACATGATAAAAAACCTGGTACAAATTCAGAGTACGGTATTCGTTTAGAAGAAAAGCAAAAATTAAAATATAACTACGGAATTTCCGAACGTCAACTTTATAATTACATTAAAAAAGCAAGACGTATGAATGGTTCTACTGGAATATTATTATTACAGATGTTAGAAATGCGTCTTGATAGTATTGTTTTTAGATTAGGGATTGCTTCAACAATACCAGAAAGTCGCCAGTTAATTAATCACGGTCATATCATAGTAAATAATCAATCGGTTACGATACCAAGTTTCCAATGTAAAAAAGGAGATGTAATCGAAATAAAACAAAAGAGTAAAAATAACATTTCAAAATCTTTAAATCCAGTATCTTTACCAAAATTTCTAGAATTTGATACAGAAAATTTAGTTGGTCGAATAAAATATATTCTTGGACGTGAAGAGGTTGGTCTAAATATTAATGAATTGTTAGTAGTTGAATATTATTCGCGTAAATAAAATTTGATCGTTAGGCTAATTAGTGGTGATAAACATCAAGAAATAATTTTCTCTGTTTTATCACCCTATTACAAAAACACTTAGGTGAGACTTTAGTTAGTCTTTAACCCTTTCGTAGAAATATATTATGACATATATGCTAAAAATAAAAATTTTTAACGTTAAACTTTCTACAAATTTAACAATAAGCTATATATTAAAATTAGCATAATGGATTAGTAAAATCACCCGTGTACAAGTCGCAAAACTTTTTGCACTTTATTAAAATAGTTTTTATAGCTTATACCGTAACAATTTTATAGGATATAGGGCACCAAACTAGTAAATAAGTATTGATTCATATTTTATTAAAACATAGTCCAAACTCCTACACATCACATTTTTTATAGCAAAATATTTGCTAGCTTTAAAAATACTAACATTAAATCGACGTATACTATTGCCTGTTAAAACACCTTTAGTTAAATCTTGAATTTATTGCATAATATTTACCCAAAAATAAGCAATATATTTTGTGGTTGTTTTTCTTTTAGTTAATATTACATTTCTAACACCTGCAACATTTAAAGAACCTCTCATAAAAAAAACCTCCTTGAGTTTATTATTTTATATTTAAAAGAACAACGTTGCCAACCATATTTTTAACCCTCTTTATCAAAGTAAATGTTTCGTAAATTCTTCATACTAATTTCATTTTTGAAATATTTTGTTACGTTACCATTTTGTTCGTTATATGAACGTAAAAAGGTATAGTGACTTCGTCAATTTTGATACTTTTTTGAAAGGTTAATATTTCCTAGTAAAAGTAAATGCTAGTATTGAGTGTAAAAACTTGTTATATTTTGACATGTATAAGTAGTGTGGTTAATTTAAAAAACTAGCCTGTTCTTTAATTTCCATAATTGAACCTTGATAAATTTTTGTTTATTGGGGCAAATTAGGTAAAAAAGTATTCCTATTGTATTTTGTCTATCGATTACTATAGAGCAACTGTATTCAATAAAACAAATGTAAATTAAAAATATTATAATTTATACATATTTGTTAATTACTAAGTCTCTTAACAGTATTTAACCTATCCAAAAAATGTCATGATTTTTACTTATGTATCCATGAAAATAGATTACAATCTATATTTAATTAGTTTTATAAAACATATAGTAAAACTAATTAAATATAGATAAAACAAGAATTTATATAAATTGATATAAATAATAATCCATATAATTTCTTTAAAATTTTATTAGAATAATATTTTTGCAAATTTTATTTCTTGGCAACAGTTGGAGTTTCTCTAAAGAAAATTGCAAAAAAGATAACCATCAGTGTTGTGATTAACAAAAACGTATATACTAAAGCTTCCATAATTTGATTAAATTTTTATATTTAGACTGCACCTTGACGACGTGTGTTTCGATCACCTAATTTTTGGAATGCTCCAAATTCAACTTGTTCTGTAACTTCTGCACCAATTCCTGTAAATACATCTCGGAATAATGTACGACCACCATGCCATAAATGACCAAAGAA